>ERZ859980.744-NODE-744-length-17617-cov-1.376552_pt1 | contig 17617 bp, 27 predicted proteins | sample MGYA00509984_ERZ859980 | MGnify/ENA primary metagenome ERZ859980 (study PRJEB30046, sample SAMN00715173) | human gut metagenome | study: EMG produced TPA metagenomics assembly of the A metagenome-wide association study of gut microbiota in type 2... | reverse complement strand
ATGCATTATTTTCAGCAATATCCAAAAATAAGTTTACTAAATTATTTAAATTTTTAATTTCTTGTTCATTTAAATAGTTCTTGGCAATAATTACATCAGATTTTAAAATCTTCCCATCAGGTGAATTTTCCTAGGTAGTAAGTCCAATATTTTCTTTTATAGAATCCACTCTTTGATAAACCATTTCAGCAGCAGTGTTTCCAGTAATTGCATAATGAAATTTATTTTGAATAGTTTTATAAAAAGTTATTGCAGTATCACTATTTTTATCATAATCAATAGAACATTCAGCAAATACATCAGTAATTTTTTGATAAAATATTCTCTCGCTTGTTCGAATTAATTTAATTCTTTCAAGCAATCTTTTAAAATACTCTTGATCAGATTTTTTTTGCTTTTAAAAATCTTTCATCATTATAAAATATTTTTCTCATTTCCAATTAATTTATTATCCATGTTTTATCCTCCTTATCCTAATATTTTTTAACTAATTTATATTAGAGATTATACTATTTTTCACTATTTTGTCCTACTAAAATATTCTATTCTAGAATCAGAAAAATTGTCTTTAACCTTGCACGTTTAAATACTTCAATGGGCAATTTTACATTAAAGAAAAAGCTAACGCGTTATTCTTTTGACTTAAAAAATATTGAAAACTTAATTTCTAAAGTTATTCCATCTCTTTAATCACTTTACATTACCTTTTTATGCGATTGCCATAATGTCATACATTAAATTCTATTTTACTATTTATACAATTATTCGTATAATTTTAATTTGCCATCTTCTATTACATATAATTTTGTACTAATTTTTCTTTTTGACGCTTCAAAATCTCCATCTAATTCTTCTGGAGTTGCATTTTTGTATGCTTCTATTTGACCTAATATTTCTTTTTTGATTTTATATTATCAAAATTACCTATTAATAAGAATGTTCTATATGGCATTGCTACATAATATTTTTCCCATTTTTCATTAATACAAATAGGCGATTTTTTATCCCATATTTCTGGCATTAAAACTAAAGATGTCCAAAAATATATATTCCTTTTTCAATTAAAACATCTGCATCATACGGAATAATTACTTCATTTTCTTCGTTATATTGTACAGGAATTTCTTTATACATGGAAAATATTTTCTTTTTAGTATTTCTTAATCCTATATTAACAAGTTCATCATCTGAAATATTTAGTGAATTAAAATCTTTATTTGATAAAATTTTGAATCCATCAACATCATCAATAACAAAATATTTAATTAAGTCATCAACATATGGTAATGAATATCTATCATCATGATACTCCTGACCTATACATATTAACACCTTATTTAGGTTTATTTTTCTTTTAAAAAAATCAAACATTTTTCTCACTCCTTCTGTTATTAGAATTTATATTGTACTAAATTTTTGACGAAAAGTCTTCTGCTTAGCCCAAAAAACAGAATAAAATCACAAATTTGCAAACTCAATGGAGAGAATTAAAAATTCCCTCTATTTCATTCTCAAAACTCATGTTTAATATTTGTCTTGTACTATTTACACTTTGATTATATATTATTTTTTTAATTATTTCTAAACAAAACTCTCTTATTATATTTAATTTTTTTTGACTTTCGTTAATATAAATTTTATTAGAATCTTCTTTAAATATAGCACCAATGTGGACAAAATTTTATAAGGGTTTGTGAGGTTATTTACCACAACAGTTTTTGTATTTTTTACCGCTGCCGCAAATGCAAGGATCGTTACGTCCAACTTTTTTAGTATTTTTTACCGTATGATGTTCGCCTTCTTTAGAATCATTAGCTTGACCTTTTATAACTTGTTTTCTTTCCGTATTTTGTTCAATATTTGCTTTTAATAAAAATTGAGCAATGGTATCATCAATACGATTTAAAAGTTGTTCAAACATATCATAACCTTCCATTGTGTAAGCTTGTAATGGATTTGTTTGAGCATATTGTCTTAAGAAAATTCCTTCTTTTAGACTTTCCATGGCATTTAAATGTTCTACCCATAAAGAATCAATAATACGAAGAGAAATAGAACGTTCAAATTCATCAAAATGAGGAGCATCTTTAATTTTGAATTCATAATCTTCATTTATCATGTTAGTGATATATTCAATTTTTTCACTCTCATCTAAGTCTTTAATTTCATTTCCTTTTAAAACTTGAGTTTTTAAGAAATTAGTATTGATATAAGAAACAATTTCTTGTAAATCCTCATCAGAAGTTTTACCTTCATGAGTATGCGCTGTTACAACATCTTCTACAACATTTCTGAATGTTTCTTTAATCGTATCATGAATACTTTCATTATCTATGATGTTATTTCTTTGTTCATAAATCATTCTTCTTTGTTCATTAACAACGTTGTCATAATCAAGTAAGTTTTTACGCATATCAAAGTTATTACCCTCTACCTTTTTCTGAGCAGATTCAATTGACTTCGTAAGTGATTTAGAACGAATGGCTTGATCTCCAACAAGGCCTAAAGCCATTACCATATTTTTAACTTTATCCGTACCAAAACGACGCATTAAATCATCTTCAAAAGAAACAAAGAATTGACTCATACCTGGATCTCCTTGACGACCAGCACGTCCTCTTAACTGATTATCAATACGACGAGATTCATGGCGTTCTGTACCAATCACACATAAACCACCAAGTTCTTTAACGCCTTCACCAAGTTTAATATCGGTACCACGACCTGCCATATTAGTTGCAATAGTAATTGCACCTTTTTCACCAGCGTGAGCAATAATTTCGGCTTCACGAGCATGATTTTTAGCATTTAAAACTTCATGTTTTAAACCTTCTTTTTTTAACATATTAGAAAGGCGTTCGTTATTTTCAACAGAAATTGTACCTACTAAGATAGGTTGTCCTGTTTCATGAATTTTTTTAATCGTTTTAACAATCGCTTCATATTTTCCAGCTTCTGTTGAATAAACTAAATCCGCTAAATCTTCACGAATAACTGGCTTATTAGTTGGAATTTGAATAACATACATGTTGTAAATATTTCTAAATTCTTCTTCTTCTGTTTTAGCCGTACCGGTCATACCAGATAATTTATTGTACATTCTAAATAAATTTTGGAATGTAATCGTTGCCATCGTTTGCGTTTCTTCATTAATGGTCACATTTTCTTTGGCTTCAATAGCTTGATGAAGTCCCTCACTAAATTGACGTCCTTGCATTAAACGTCCCGTAAATGGATCGACAATGATGACTTCGCCAGCGTCCACAACATAGTCAACATCTTTTTTAAAACCATAGTTTGCCTTTAAAGCATTGTTGATATGGTGAACTAATGCTGAATTACCCACATCATATAAGTTTGATAAATGAAAGAATTTTTCAAGTCTTTCAGCACCTGATTCTGTAATGGATACATTCTTAGTTTTAGGATCCACTGTATAATCTTCTTCTTTTAAAGATTTTACAGCTTTATCAGCGTCCATATAAAGGTTTTTAGCATTTTGCTTTCCACCTGAAATAATAAGTGGTGTTCTTGCTTCATCTATTAAAATAGAGTCCACTTCATCGACAATACAAAAGTTAAGTGGTCTTTGAACACGATCTTCTTTTCTAACAACCATATTGTCTCTTAAGTAGTCAAAACCGATTTCATTATTTGTAGAGTATAAAATATCACATTTATAAGCTTCTTGTTTTTCTTTAGGAGTCATTTCCCGCATATTAAGACCAACCGTTAACCCTAAAAAGCGATAAATATTTCCCATCCATTCTGAGTCACGTTTTGCTAAGAACTCATTGGCAGTGATAATATGAACCCCTTTACCGTCTAAAGCGTTCAAATAAGCTGGCATAGTTTCTGTTAAAGTTTTTCCTTCACCAGTTTTCATTTCAGCAATATTACCATAATGAATAGCTAAAGCACCTAAAATTTGAACAAAATAAGGCTTTTCACCTAAAACACGATAATCAGCTTCTCTTACAACAGCAAATGCATCTACTACCAAATCATTTAATGATTCGCCATTTTCTAATCTTTCTTTAAATTCTTTGGTTTTATTTTTTAATTCATCATCGCTAAGTTTTACTAAAGAATCTTCTTTAGCCATAATTTCGTTAGCAATTTTTTCAAATCTTTTTAATTCTTTATATTCTGAGTCTATTAGTTTTCTAAATATTCCCATAGTTATCTAACCTCCATAGTTACAATTCTATCATATGTTTTAAAAAATAAGCAAACTTTTGCTTATTTTTTAAGGATTTTTTTAAGGTTTCAATCATTATTCTACACATTTCGTGTATTTTTGACTTTTTATTTGTATACCTAAAAAAGAGTAACCTATTAAAGGCTACCTTCATTATTTTATTCTTGTTCTTCAATGATTCCGTAAGAACCGTCTCTACGTCGATATAAAACAGATACGGTACCACTTTTTACATTCTTGAAATGTAAAAATCATGTCCTAATAATTCCATTTGTAAAATGGCTTCTTCTTCATCCATTGGTTTTAACTCAATGGTCTTTCTTTTTACAATGTCGGAAGTATTTTCTGGCTCTTCTTCTTGCATTAGAAGTTCATATTGCATAATATCTTTAAATTTTTTACGCTTTTCGTTTTGTTCTTACGAATCTGTCCTTCTAATTTTGCAACTGTTAAATCAATAGCTGCATACAAATCTTCATGAGACGTTTCTGCTCTTAAAGAAAATTTTGGGGTTGAATAGTTACTTCAATAATATCACTTTTATTTCTTACGCGGATAACGACATAGGCTTTTAATTCCGCTGGTCTTTCAAAATATTGATCTAACTTACCAAGCTTTTCTTCAACATAAGCTTTAATAGAATCAGTAATTTTTACTTTATCTCCTCTAATTTCAATTCTCATGCTATCACCTTCCTATTTATATTTTAACAAAATTTAAAGAAAAAAACTACCCTATAATGGTAGCTTAATTCAAAACCTCTGATACATTTTCAACATTCACAGCTTGCAATCCTTTTGCTGTTTCAATTAATTTAAACTCTACAATATTTCCCTCTTTCAAAGTTTTATACCCTTCCATACGAATAGCTGAATAGTGAACAAAAATATCTTCTAAATCACCATATTGAATGAAACCATATCCTTTCGTATTGTTAAACCATTTGACTGTTCCTCTTAACATATTTTTCCTCTTTCCTTACGCATTTATAGTTTGCTCAACTTCAACATTAATAGCTTGTAGCCCCTTAGCGGTTTCAATTAATTTAAAGTCGACTAGATTTCCTTGTTTCAATGTTTTATATCCATCCATTGTGATTTGTGAATAATGAACGAAATATCTTTTAGATCACCAAATTGTATAAAGCCATAACCCTTTTCATTGTTAAACCACTTTACTGTTCCAGTTAACAAAACACTCACTTCCTTCCCACTCATATACTACACTACTAAACTATCATGTTTATGTGTGGACTGCAATTTAATTCGTGCGACAAATTCCGACAAATAAATAACACATAACTCACGACGAGAACATTATAGCACACTTATTTTTTTCTCCTTTAGATAGAATTTTCTTTTGTATATTTTCGCGTCTAACATTTATTCAAAAAAGAAATTTTTACTCAAAATATGTTTTTTAAGCATTTTGCCCTGTCTTTGAGACATTTTTTGGGTTAGTAAGCTTTTAAATTGCTAAAATTTTTCTTGTAAGGAGAAGTGATGTAGTGAAAAAAAAGTTTATTGAATCTTCTTTAACGTTTATTAAAAAAGGCAGAGAAGTCAGTGAACTTGAGGAAAAAAGATTAAGATATGGATTGGAAGCATTTTATAACCTTATAACCAAAACAATTGTCATTGTAATATTAGCCATATGGTTAAACATTTTACCAGAAGTTTTATTACTTGCTTTGGGAGTTTGGGCTTTAAGATTATTTGGATTTGGTATTCATATGAAAACAAGCACGGAATGCTGTTTACAACTCTTCCTTTATACATAGGAGGAAGCTTATTTATCAAATATTGTTCTTTTCCAAATTTAATCGCCTACCTCATTATGATAATAGGTATCGTTGTCTTTCTTTTATTTGCTCCAGCAGATACACCTGCGAGGCCACTTATTAGAAAGAAAAAAAGAATACGCGCTAAAATATTTGCCAATTTAATTCTTTTAATATTTATAATATTATATTTCATCACAACAAACATAATTTATAAAAACGTTATTATCTATGCAATTATTTTAGAATCAATTTCGATAAACCCTATCACATATAAACTATTATCTACTCCTTTTAATAATTATAAACGCTTTGAAGAGCGCTAATGATGGTTTAAATTTATAATATAGATTTGAACAATGGATAAGGAAGGGAGTGTTATTATGTTTTTAGCCAATATGTTAGCAGGTATCGCAAATTTATTTGCTAAATCTGCTTCGTCTGCTTGTCTAGTTATGTGGTTTGATGAACCAGTAGCAGACATGGACATTTTATAATAATACTTTAAAAAAAATCGGGTATTAACTACTCGGTTTTTTTGTCTACTTTAATTTCACTTCTAAAAAAATTATTTTTAATAGAAGTTGTAATATAAAGTGTATTTTTATTAAATAAAGAATATAAGCCTAAACCATGACCGTTTAATTTATTTGAAGTATACTCAATCGTACCTAATTTTTCTGTATCTATTATTCCTTTAAAAGTATTCATAACCTTAATATTAACTGTTTTTTCAGTTTCAGTAAATTCCAAAAAAATTATTTTATCTTTTGTCTGTGATGCTGATTCTAAAGCATTATCTAAAGTAACACCTAAAGCTTCACATAATAAATTATAATTTTTAGGACCTAATATATCCAAAATTTTTCCTTTAACATTGTTATCAATTTGAATTTTCAAATTTTTATCAGCATAAGCATAGAACTTTTCTAGAATAAAACCGTTTAAACCACTAGGCATAAAAGGAATCTCAGATTTTAAATACTTATTAGAATCATATTCTTTTAAAATTTCATTAACCATTATTCTAGTATCTTTATTACCTATAGATTTAATTCCTAATAATTTATTATTGATATTATGTTTCATGATACGATACTCATTTAGGGTTTTTAACAGTGTTTCATTGTTCTGACCTATAATATCATTTGTTGATTTCAAAACCACAATTTCATAATTTAAGTGAATAAGATAAAGCAATACAATAATGGAAATAACAGAAACTAAAAGAATAATAATTAAATATAAAATATCATTTTCATTATTCATGTGTCTATAACATAATGTTCCTAAAGCAAAATATAAAACAATTGCCAAAGTAACACCAGCTGCTCGTATCGTTAAACGATTCAAAACCTTGAATAGTTTTGATAGACCATTAATAATTATAGGAAATTGAGAAACAAATATTAGCAAGACTGACATGGTTATTGAAGAAAGACATTTGAAAATTTGAATTACCGTTAAATCAAAATTATAAAGTTCAATTTGATTCATATGAAACATTGTCAATACATCAATAAGAAATAAAATGGTCCAAATCATAACTAGACAAATAATTGTCTCCTTCCACGAAGTATCAAAAAATTTTCTTCCAAAAACAATTAACCATCCAACAGTAAAAAGGGGTGTTATTGCTGAAAAACCATTAATTTGTAAATATGTCTGAATAAACACACAAACAATACAAATCGACATATAAAATTTATTTACTTTTGGCTTTTCATGAATAATATGACTATATAAATAAAGGGCAGATGCGTAAATTAACATAATAGACATGAAATATAACACAAAAATTATAATTTTCATCTTTCCACCTCATCTTTGAAGTTTCTAGATAAACAAAATAATCTCAAACCAGTAGATAAGTCTACATAGCCCTTAGAATAATTTTTAGAAACAATATAATCTTTGTTAATAATACAACTTTTATGAGTTTGGACAAATCGACTATCTAGTTGTTCTTTAATCTCTGCTAAAGTAGAATTAACTCTAAATTCAACATCATTATTAGTATGAATAACGACTTTTCTATCTTCTTTTTCTCTCATAATGTAAGTTATGTTTTTCATATAAAGTTCTACGTTTACTTTTTTACCAAGGACTTTTAAAATTTTTTTATCAGCCTTTTTGTTATAAATAATTTTCAAGTCTCTTTTTAATCTCTTTTCAAAGTCTTGAAATTTCTCAATAAATTCAAAGACTTCTAATAAATTTCTATGAACTTGTTCAAACATACCATCATGACTTGTAATGAAAATAATCTCACTATCCCAATCAACACTTCTAATCCGTTTGGCAATATCAATACCACTAATACTGTTTTTTAGTTCAATATCAGTTATGTATATTTTAGGATATTGAACACTTAAAATTTCATCTTTTAAATTTTTGTCATATTTGTTAAAGAATAATGTATCTACATCACATTCATTTTCAAAAGAAAACTCTTTAATGATTTTATCAATCTGTTTTTGAATTCTTTCTTCGTCTTCAATTACAACAATTCTCATACCCTCATCCCACTAAAAACAAGTTTACTAAAAGCGATTATAACACAGATTTTTAAGAAAAAAAACATCTTTTTTTGGGGATACAAAAACCTAAAAAAGTGTGCTATAGTATATAAGGTTAAGGCTCAAAAAAGCCTTGTGCATGCACAAGACTATTATAATATTATTTTAAATCGTTAATATTTTTTTCATAAAATTCTAGTGGGTTCATTAAAGTACCATTATAATAAACTTCAAAAGTAAGGTTTGTGGTTTAGCAGTTTGAAGTTTGGTAGTTCCTGATGTAGCAATTACAGTTCCTTTAGTAACATTATCACCGACACTTACTTTTATTTCACCAAACGTATAGTAAACTGTAGTAAGTTTATCATTATGAGAAATGGTTAAAACAGAACCTAATATTTCATCTGTTTTAATATCTTTAACGGTACCATCTAACACTGCGACTACTTCAAAAGATTCATCTGCTTCATACAAAACACCCGTGTTAGGCATATAAGTGTTTTCATAATAAATTAAAGCTTTTTCTTGATTTTCGGCCGTTTCACTTACTTGATAAAATGATTTTGAAATATCTACCGTTTCATTGGTAAATGGCTTAATAGGTTTTTCTTCATTTAAAGTAGTATTACTTTCATTTTCTTCTTGACCAGTAGATTCTTCTTTCTCATCAAAGACACTCATCGAATAATTATAGTGATCGTCATTTGTAATATTTTTGGTAAGTAAATTTTTGGTCAGGAAAGTCACACTAGCAACCATGATACCAATATTAAAAGATAACAAGTGGGTAAAACATATCTACGCAATTTTCTTTTCTTCATTTTTCTTCCTCCTAAAAATAGTGTGGAAGAAATGATTAAAATTATGCATAAATATTTTTGAGTTCTGTATTTTGATAATAATGCGCTAATATCTCTTGATAGGAATAACCATCTTTAGCCATCCCATTTGCACCATATTGACTCATGCCAACACCGTGACCATAACCTTTCGTGGTAATCGTAACATTTTCATTTTCTAAACTAATTTCAAAATCAGTAGACCGAAGACCTAACTTACTTCTAAATTCTGTTCCTTTGAAAGTTTTATCATTAATTGTTATTTGTAAAACACGATGCGTATCACTACGAGTAATGTCTCCTATTTTTAAAATTTCACAAGAAATATTTAAAGAGTTACAAAAATCATTTTTAGAAAAAGTGATTGTGTAAGCAAAATTTTGTAAATTTTCGTTATCCCAAAGGGAAGTGACACTACTTAAATAAGGTAGTTTTTCTTGAAAAACAAGTTCTGAATTTTCCGTATAGCCATTACTCATGGAAAAATAAAAAGCATTTATAATATTATTTTGGTAAGTTAAAACTTGCCCTTTTGTTTCTTTGACAGCTTCTCTTATCTTTAAATAGTTAGGAAAAAAATTAGCTCCCCATTTTTTAAGTAACATTTCATTATTTTTATAAGCCTGATCTTTAACACCGATAATTAAATCATAATCTAAATTTCTTGTTTTCTTTTTATACATAGCGTATGTTCTCGCGGCTACTGCTTGGGCTTTTAAGGCTTCCATATTAAAAACGGAGGGCATTTCTGCTGAAACTACCCCCACGATATAATCCTCTAAATTTTCCTCGGTAATCGTATTTGTTTGTTCATCTAAAAGTCTAACAAATATTTGTGATTCCTTAACATCTTCTTTTTCTTCTGATACTGATACTTTTTTTATCTCTTTTGGCAAAAAAATAATAGTTAAAATAAGAATAAAAACAACTCCAAGTAAAATTTTATTTTTCATAGGTCCTCCTAAAAAAATTCACATACAAAATTTGTTAAAAGATACCCTAAGACCATACTTAAAATGATAGCTAAAATACGAGCTTCAAAATAACGGTCTTTTTTTAAGAATTTATTAAAATTAACACCTGACAAAGCAAAGGCACTTAGCATGGTAAAAAACACATAAAATATACCTTATAATTCATTATATTCTCCATTTTCATAATTTATGATTTTTTGAATTCTTTTTAAATGTCTTTCTTCGTTGGCAGCAGGTGTCATAATAAATTTATGAACTATTTTCATGGCTTCTTCTAATGACAAACCACCAAAAGCAATAACGTTAGCACCATTGTGATTTCTTGCTTTATAAGCATCATCTTCATTTAATACTCTTGCACACCTTATTCCTTTTACTTTATTAGCAGCAATAGAAATTCCTATGCCATTACCACAAAGTAAAATTCCTAAATTTTCGGGTGATTTTACAACATGTTTTGAACATCAAAAGCAAAATCAGGATAATCATCACTTTCCGTGGTGGCAACTTTTGTATAAAATATTTCATAATTTTCTTTTTTTAGTTCTTCATAAATTTGCTGGGCCATGGCATATCCACGATGATCAGCACCAATAAATATTTTCATTATTTTCATCTCCATCATTATTATAAATGATTTCAAACGAAAAAAAAACCGCTTAGGCAGCTTTTTCATCTTTGTTCAAATTATATTTACGGTTGAACTTTTCAATATTTCCAGCTTTGCTTGCTTTTCCTTGTTTACCTGTATAAAAAGGATGACATTCTGAACAAACTTCAACTTCAATATTGTCTTTTGTAGACATTGTTTTAAAAGTTGCTCCACAAGCACATTTTACAGTTACTTCTTTCATTTCTGGATGAATATTTCTCATGATATACACTCCTTTCGCCATGTCAAATTCATGACATAGATATATGTCTAATGTATTATAACATATATTTTGAAACTTGCAAGAAGAGAAATACACATTTTTAGTCGAAAACGGCCTTTAAAATCTCATCTTTTATATAACGATGGCCTTTATAATTAGGATAAGGTGTGTCTTTGTTAAAAAAATAAGCATTGTTATTAACAATATCCGTGATATCAACAAAATATATATTTTTTTCTGTACATAAATTTTTTAAAGATTCATTAATTTCTTTAACTTCTTCTGTTTCCAGATAATGAAAAGGATATAAACTTAACAAAACAATCGTTTTATCATTATAAACTCGCAAAAGAGAAATTATTTTGTTCATATTTTTTAAATAGTTATTTATTTCTTTTATTGTCATTTTAGGGTGATTTAACTCATATGTTCCTATAGCTATGGTTATGAAAGAGGCCTCATGAAGAGCTTGCTGAATTTTCGTATCTGTGCTTTCTAAAACATAATTATTAAGAAGTTTCATTTTTAATGTTTCTGATGTTTCTTTTTTGTCAGCAAATTCTTTGATATATTCATCTATTTGTTTTGTTTCTTCAAAATAGTCTCTTAAATAATCATTAAAACTATATCCTGTGACATCGTAATAAGTTTCACCAGTGGCTATCCCGTCGCCCAAAGCAACTATTTGAACGCGTTCGTGATAGAAGCATTGATATATGATTAAGGATAGAAAAACGGCCCCGATGATTGTTAAAATTATTATTTTTTTCACAAAAAATCACCTAGTAAATTTTATATTCTAGGTGATTAATTTATTCTTCAATCAAACTAATTTCTGCTCCAACAGAAGTAAGCTTATCAACAATATGTTCATAACCTCTTAAAATATGTTCAATATTAGATATTTTCGTTTGTCCTTGGGCAATTAAAGCTGCTATAACTAAACTTGCTCCTGCTCTTAAGTCACTTGCGGTGACATCATTTCCATATAAATAGGTTTTTCCTTTTATATAGGCCGTTTGATTATTCACCGTAATATCAGCGCCCATTTTATTTAAGTAAGGTACTTGCCCCATACGATTAGTATAGATTGTTTCCTCTAAAATACTTGTACCATGACATTGAGTCATTAAAACACTGATAGGTTGAGCAAGGTCTGTTGGAAAACCTGGATAAGTCAAAGTCGTTATATTTAAAGGTTTTAAGTTAGAAGTTTGATTTAAAGTAATCGTATTTCCTTTTATTTCAAAATTAACACTATTTCTTGTAATTTAGATAATACTGATGTTAAATGTTCTGGAATGAGATTAGTAATTTTAAGATTTTGGCCTAAAAGAGCACCAATAATAATATAAGTTCCTGCTTCAATACGATCAGGTATGACCTCAATCATTGCTTTATGAAGATAAGTTACACCTTCAATTGTTATTTACTCGTTCCAGCCCCTTTTATCTTGGCTCCCATGTTATTTAAAAAGGAAGCAACATTAGCTATTTCTGTTCTTTAGCAGCATTGTTGATAACTGTTATACCTTTAGCTTTCACGGCAGCAAGCATAATATTAATCGTTGCCCCTACACTTGCAAAATCTAAATATATTTTAGCCCCTTTTAACTCCGGAGCGTCAATAATATATTTCATTTTATCTTCAGTAATGGTAGCGCCCATAGCTTGAAAGCCCTTTAAATGATAATCAATTTTTCTTTGGCCAATCTGACATCCGCCTGGAAAATAAATTTCCACATGTTTAAATCTTCCTAATAAAGCCCCCATAAAGTAATAACTAGCACGCAAACGAGTCGTTAATTCTTCTTTAATTTCTTTATTTTGAACATGTGAAGAATTAATAGTCATTTTTTCATCATGAGATTTTATCTCTGCTCCTAAAAGAGTCATAATTTCTATTAAATCATCCCGATCAGATATCTCAGGAATGTTTAATATATTTGTTTCTTCGTCACATAAATAGCAGCAGGGATTAAAGCAACAGCACTATTTTTAGCTCCTGAAATAGGAATTTCGCCCGTTAATTTTTTACCACCTACAATTTTTAATTTTTGCATATTATCACATTCCTTTGTTTTTTACCAAAAATATGATATCAAATTTTAAAAGGTTTTTAAACCGTATTTATGAACAAAGATGTAAAATAGCCAGAATAAATAAAAGAATTAAGCCGAAAACAGTGGCTTTTTTACCAAGAAAAGAAGAAGCATATCTTCCTATCCATAACCCAAGTAAAGTAAACGAGAAACTAACAATAGCAAATATTACCATAGCAAATATTTGGTTAGTTGTAATCGCGTTTAATCCTAAACCAGTTGAAAAGGCATCAATAGAAACACCAAAAGAAAATAGAAAAATACCTAAAAAAGATAAATCAAATGATACTTTTTCTTCTTTTTTTAAAAGTTCATATAATAGATTAAAGGCTAAAAAAAGTAAAATACTACCTAGAAAGATATGACTGTTAATACTAAAAAATGTAATTATTTTTTCGCCTAAGAAATCACCAAATAAAGGCATTAGAAAATGCATTAATCCTACTGTTAAGGCAATTTGGAAAATTTTTTTATAAGATATATTATATGTTCCTAAACTTAAAGAAAGTGAAAAAGTATCCATGCTTAATGCAATGGCTATACTTAAAATATTAAAAAATTCTCTCATAGTTTCTCCCCCTAATTTTTATGAAAGAATTTATCATTTTATGAAAAATATTTATTTAATACTTCTTGAACATAAAATTTATATCTACTTGTTCTTTATCTTGATTTGTTTTATCAAGTAAACATAAAGGAGGAAACATTACACACCACCAATTTTCACCTGCCCCACGGCCAAGAGTGATAACTAGTGATTCGTACTCACCGCTTGGATAATGAACCCCTTTATAGGTTTTATCAGGAAAGTAATTTTGCCCAAAGGAAATGTTTGCGTTAGGAGAATACTTATCCACTATCTTTGTAATTTCATTTAAATTGGCATTAATTAATTCTTTAGCTTCTGTACTGTTTTTAGCTCTTGCATTAAAGAGTCTAGTTTATTTTCTACTTCATCTTTAACTTTTATTTTAGTAGATTGATCTAGAAAAGAGTCAGAATTGGCAATAACGCGAAAACGGATAGCATAATCAGGTATAATAATTTCTTCCTTGTGGGTAACTCCGTAAATTATAAAAAAAAGAAATAAAATAGGAATAATTTTTTTCATTTCATCACCTAATTTATTTCTGGTTTAAGATTTATTTTTTTATTCAATTTTTGTAAAAAAAGCAAAACGATCACGACCGGTTAAATCTTTTTCAATAACCAATTCGTAATCTTGTAAATAAATATCTTTTAGACTCTGTATTTTTTTGCCTTGAAATGCTCCAATTTCAAAAATAATATTTTTAGGTTTTTTATTAGTTCTAGAAACCTTTTCAATAATTTTTTCATAAAATTCCATGCCGTCATTTTTAGCATATAAAGCAAGACTTGGTTCGTATTTAGTATTTGGAGTAACATACTCATCTATCGATACATAAGGGGGATTACTTATTAAAATATCATAACCTTCATATGAAACATCAAACATGGATTTATGAATAAAGTTAATATCAACCTTATTAGCTATAGCGTTTTCTTTAGCTAATTCTAAGGCTAACTTAGAAATATCTACCGTCGTTACTTGACAAGATAAATTTTTCTTTAAAGCAATTGCAATACAACCACTGCCAGTACCTAGTTCTATTATCTTTAAATTTTGTTCCTTTTTAAACTTATCTATTATTTTTGATACTAAATATTCAGTTTCAAAACGAGGAATTAAAGCCCGATTATCTACTTTTATTTCGGCATTCAAAAAAGGAACTGATCCAATTAAATACTGAACAGGATAGTCCTCATTCAGTTTTTTTAAAACATAATCCATACGATTTGGATATTTTTCTCTTAGTAATTGCCAGTCTGTATCTGTAATATAATCTGGTTTCATAAAGACCTTTTCTCCTCTTGTAAATAATCTCGATTCCAAACTTTCGGGGAACTAAGACCATTTTTAAATGGGCAGTTTGTTTTTCAGAGTCAACTTGAACATCAATTATCTTAGAAAAACTTCCGCAGTTTAAAAGATATTCAGTTTCATAATCATAATACGAAGATGGCACAAAAATACCATCAGTGCTATCTTTTAAAATTAAGTATTCAATAAAAATATTATTGTTATTATATTCTGGAATGTTTTCTTTAAAGAAACATTTTTCTTGCAATAAAGAGGTACTTATAAACGCATTGTCATAAATATAAGTGCCTTTTAGTTCTGAAAGTTCTTCTAAAGAATGAATGCCAAAACGCCAAAAGCATTTTAAATCACATCCTCGATAAGTTACCATATTTGTTGGCAATGGTTCTACTTTACTAATTATTTTTTCTAAATTCTTACCTGCTTCTTCGTATTCTTGTTTTATTTCTTTTGTTTGCATACCAAGTTTATCATAGTCCCAGATACCTCTTTTTAAACTATTAATTTTCCCATAAGAAAAGCCTGTATAATATTTAATTTCCATAAGTTCGTCATAAGTAAGGTGTTGAGTAACATTTTGAGAATATTTTAAAATATCATTTTTATCCGAAAAAGCAAGAGGCTTCTCTTTAATAGCCAAATCAAGAAATTTATCAATATTACTAATTTCATCACCGAGTTCAAGTAAAACCAAATAAGTAAGAGTATCTTTTGTTTTTCTCATGTTTTCTCCTATTTAAAAAGGAAAGATAAATACTATTCTTCCCCTTGTAATTTTCTTTTTAAATCTTCTGTAATTAAAGCATCAATAATAGGCTCTAAATCACCATCCATAACTCTGTCTAAAGCCATGATGGAAAAACCGATACGATGATCTGTTACCCTATTTTGAGGATAGTTATAAGTTCTTATTTTTTCAGAACGATCACCTGTACCAATTTTACTTTTTCTTTCCGTTCCTAAGGATGCTTCTTTTTCTTGCTGCATTTGGTCATATAACTTAATTTTTAATAGTTGCATGGCTTTATCTTTATTGCGAAGTTGACTTCGTTCATTTTGACACGTTACAACTGTATTTGTTGGTAAATGGGTAATACGAACCGCTGAATTCGCCGTATTGACACTTTGTCCTCCCGCCCCACTTGAATGATAAACATCTATTTTTAAATCACTTTCTTTAATATCAATATCGATATCATCAAGTTCTGGCATAACCAAAACCGTTGCCGTAGAGGTATGTACACGACCTTGTGTTTCCGTAACAGGTACTCTTTGAACACGATGAGCACCACTTTCATATTTTAATTTAGAATATACGTTTTCCCCTTTAATAATACATTCTACTTGGGAAAATCCTCCCGAAGAACCTTCAATTTCATGGTTAATTTCTATTTTCCAACCATTTTTTTCAGCATAATAAGTATACATTCTTAAAAGGTCACCAGCAAAAATATTAGCCTCATCACCACCGGCAGCCCCCCGTATTTCCATGATAACATTTTTGGTATCATTTTCATCTTTAGGAATTAATAAAATTTCTAATTCATTATTTAATTTAGTTATTTTTTGATTGTTTTCATCTATTTCTAATTCGGCCATTTCGCGAAAATCTGGATTATTTACTAATGATTTTGCTTCTTCAATATTTTTCTCGCATTCTAATAATTCATCGTATTTCAAAACAATTTCTTTTAAATCACTTTGCTCTTTTGAAAGCGTTTTTAATTTTTTAAAATCGCTCATAATATCTGGTTGCATTAATTGTTCGTTTACTTCTTTATAACGTGCTTTGATACTTTCTAATTTTTCTTTCATAAAGACTCCTATTCTGACATATTGTCTTCGTCATCGATAACAACTAAATCTTTTAAGTCATTATCACTGTCATCCTCTACTTCGTCTTCGTCATAGTAATTATCATCTACATCTGTTTCTTCTTCTTCTTCATCAGGTTCTTCATTTTCTTCTTCAAAATCATCATCTTCTTCAACGACTAATTTTTCACTATGACGAGATTTTAAATCCCAAAAACCATTTTCTAGCATAATGAATTTTTTATCTGTTGTTAAAATTTCAAAAAAATCACCTATTAAATTTTCATAGTCAGCTTCACTTAAGCCTTTTAAATCACAAACTTGACGAAATAAATCTGTAATTTTCATTTTTCTATTAGTTTCTTCTAAAATTTTGTACGCTAATTCATCATATCCTAAATTTTCAATTTCTTCTTCTGTTAACTCATTTAATTTTTTCATTATTTACATCCTTTCTGGTATCTTAATACTTAATATATTTAATAAATCTTTAATAATACTATTCGTTAAATTAAGTATACAAAGCCAATTTTGCTTTTTTTCTTCTTCTTTTAAATTATTTATATGATTATTTTCATAAAATGCGTTCATATTTACACATAAATCATAAA
>ERZ859980.740-NODE-740-length-17670-cov-1.835595_pt1 | contig 17670 bp, 20 predicted proteins | sample MGYA00509984_ERZ859980 | MGnify/ENA primary metagenome ERZ859980 (study PRJEB30046, sample SAMN00715173) | human gut metagenome | study: EMG produced TPA metagenomics assembly of the A metagenome-wide association study of gut microbiota in type 2... | reverse complement strand
AATACAAAATATGGTCTTTGTGCGGTGTTGCCTAAAATAAACAATACGAAATAATCCGAAAGGAACAAAAGAAAATGGATTACATAAGCATAATCATTCAGGGCATTATACAGGGACTTACGGAGTTTCTTCCCGTTTCAAGCTCAGGCCATCTGTCTGTTGCCCAGCATTTTATGAATATCGGAGAAAACACCCTTATAACCTCCGTTGTACTGCATTTAGGAACGCTTCTGGCGGTTTTTATAGCATTTTTCCCTACTATCTGGGGAATGATAAAGGAATTTTTCCTTACTATAAAGGATATTTTCACAGGCAAATTTTCGTGGAAGAATATGAACGCCAACAGACGTATGATGTTTATGGTCATAATTTCCACCGCTATGCTTGTACCCGTTTACTTCTTCAAAGACTTCTTTACAGGCTTTGAGGGCGACAATGACATTATTTTTGAGGGCTTTGCCTTTATCTTTACAGCAATCCTTCTCTTTATGTCGGATAAGTGCATAAAGGGCAACAAAACAGGCGATAAGATGAAGGTCGCAGATGCCGTTGCAATAGGCGCAATGCAGTGCGTGGCTCTGTTTCCCGGTGTATCACGTTCAGGCTCTACAACCGCCGCAGGCCTTTTCTGCGGACTTACAAAGGAAACTGCGGTCACATTCTCGTTTATACTCGGTATCCCCGCAATTCTCGGCGGAAGTGTGCTTGAGATCGGTGATGCGTTAAAAAGCAATGTAGAGCTTGACTGGGTACAGCTCGGAATAGGCTTTGTCGTATCTGCGGCAGTGGGACTTCTTGCGATAGCTCTTGTAAAGTGGCTTCTTAAAAAGGACAGATTCAAGATTTTCGGATTCTATACGGCAATACTCGGTCTTGCCTGCATAGGCATCGGTGCTTATGAACTGGCGACCGGCTCACACTTCGTTTTTGTTTTCTGACAGAATTTAAATATAATTCAATGACTTTGGGAGAAAGGACGTAGAAACATGGCAGCAAAGCGCAATCTTAACAACAGCACCGATGAGGCTAAAGCAAGAACTTCGGGGTCATCGGGCAAAACACGGAAAAAGGATCAGACTATCGAAGATAAGCAGCGAGAACTGAGTGAACGTTGCAAGAACGACATTGAAAAGGAGCTTAAATCGAAAAGAAGAAGAAGCTCTATAATTCTTTTCGCCATAGGTGTTCTTATGGCGCTGTTTACGATTATAGGCTTTATCGGCAGTCTTAACAGGGCGGAAGGCGCCAGCCTGAATCTGCTTGATATGATTTACTCATTCCTCTGCGGCGTGTTCGGCTTTACGGTATTTTTTACAGGCCCTATTCTTATATATGTAGCCGTACTTATTGCAACGGATAAGAGCAGGACAAGCATCCTCACCAAGATATTACAGCTGTTGGGCGGAATAGTGATATTAAGCACAGCTATACAGATATTCTTTGTGGGCAGTGTCGGAGAAGGCACGAACGACTTTTTCGAGCGGTGGCAAGTCTTTATTCGGACGGAAACGTCTGACGGGCGGCGGTATCATAGGCGGCGTACCTGCGTGGCTTTTGCTTTTGTTCGGCAATGTCGGCGCAATAGTAATGATTATACTGATTGCTTTCGTATTTGTTATGCTTATCAGCAGAAAGTCGCTTATGGACTTTTTAGGCGCTGTAGGAAAACCTGTAAAAAAGGTTGCGGTTACCGCCAAGGAGAAACACGCTCAGCATAAGGAAGAAATGGAGGCATACAGACTTGAGCAGGAACAGCAGAGGCTGCAGGCTGAAAGCGAGCGCAAGGAAAAAATTATAGAGCTTGAATCAAACGCTGTCGGAACTCCTGCAACTACGCTTCAGGAAAGACACGATGAGAATATCGAGGAGCAGAAAAAGGACAGCGATAATTTCATAAACGAGATAAACAATTACAACGGCAAGGTATCGCCAAAACCCGAAGAAGCGGTTCAGCAGAGCAATGAGCATTTACCTGAGATCGCTCCGGAGAGCGATGTACATATGTCCTGCGATAAGCTGCCCGACCTGCCCGTAGCCGATAACAACGGCTCTGCGCAAAAGGCACAGAGCGTAGCTGCGGATAAGCAGGAGGACAGCGAGCCGATACCGGAATATTTTCCGCCCCTGCCTATTTATCCTCCGGAGGAGGTCAATCCCGTTGAGGCTGCTTTAAATTCATTCATAGAAGAAACAAACTATGAACAAAATTCCTCTGTGCAGAGAGAAGAGCAGTTTGTGAACGATGTGAACGCTCCTGTTGCACCGCCTGCTGAAGCGCCTTTTATCGCAGATTATACCGATTCCGGTATTGCAGGCACTACACCTGACGGTATTACAGACAGTGCCGCAGTGCAGGAGGACAAGCAGGACGGCGATACAAGCGACAGCGATAAGCTCTACACAGTGACGCTTAACGAGGAAGATCACCCTCTGCCGCCTACTTCGCTTCTTGACGAGATTATGCCCGGTAAGGCACAGGAGGACATCGACAGAGAACTTGAAACAAATGCGAACACCATTGTTGAAGCGTTACGCAGCTTCGGTGTTCAGACAAAATGTATAGGTACTTGCAGAGGGCCCTCTGTAACAAGATATGAATTACAGCCTGCGGCAGGCGTTAAAATTTCCAAGATAACAGGACTTGCCGATGATATAGCGCTGAATCTTGCGTCATCAGGTATCAGAATAGAAGCGCCTATACCCAATAAACCTGCTGTAGGCATCGAAGTGCCGAACAAGATAAGAGATACCGTACCATTCAGACAGCTTATCGAAAGCAGTGATATTGCCGAAAAGAAAAGCAAGCTGGCGGCTGTGCTGGGTAAGGATATTTCGGGCGGCATAGTAATAGCCGATATAGCCGAGATGCCTCATCTGCTGATTGCAGGTACGACCGGCTCGGGTAAATCCGTATGCGTGAACTCGATAATACTTTTCAGAAGCAAGCCCGAAGACGTAAAGTTTATCATGATTGACCCGAAGGCCGTTGAATTTATGGCTTATAACGGCATACCTCACCTGCTTATCCCTGTTGTGACAGATCCTAAAAAGGCGGCAGGCGCTCTGAATTGGGCGGTAGGCGAAATGCTGAAACGATACAGTATGTTCTCTGAGTACAATGTCCGCAATATACACGGCTATAACGCTCTTGCGGCTAAGGATCCGGAGATGGATAAAATGAGCCAGACGGTGATTTTTATAGACGAGCTTGCTGATCTTATTATGGCATCTAAGAACGAGGTCGAGGACAGTATATGCCGTCTTGCGCAGATGGCAAGAGCCGCAGGTATGCACCTTGTCATAGCTACACAGCGACCGACCGTAGATGTTGTTACGGGTCTTATAAAGGCTAATATCCCCAGTCGTATCGCATTAAAGGTAAGCTCGGGTACGGACAGCCGTGTAATTATGGATGAGCAGGGAGCCGAGAAACTGCTCGGCAAGGGCGATATGCTCTTTAAGTCTGTTTCTATGCCGAAGCCTATTCGTGTACAAGGCTGTTGGATCTCCGATAAGGAAGTTGAACGTGTTGTGGATTTTCTGAAGAATAAATTTGAGCTTGATTATGACGATGATGTTATGAAAGAGGTCGAGCGACAGGCAGAGCTTGTCAAGGGCAACGATAAATCCTCAGACAGCGTCGGCTTTGAAAGCGGAGATATTGATGTCAGCGACGATAAGCTGGAGGACGCTATCCGTATCGTAGTTGAAAACGGACAGGCAAGCGTAAGTACGCTTCAGAGAAAGCTCAAACTCGGCTTCGGCAGAGCCGCAAGACTTGTCGATGTAATGGAAGAAATGGGTATCGTAGGACCGTCACAGGGAAGTAAGCCAAGAGAGGTGCTTATGACTAAGGAGCAGTACTACGAGCGTCAGATGAATAAACAACAATAAAGGAAAGTGAAATAAATGCCTTTTTTACCTATATCAAAACAGGACATGAAAGACAGAGGGATAGATCAGCTTGACTTCATTTGCATTACAGGCGATGCCTATGTTGATCATCCGTCATTTGGTATAGCTATTATATCCCGTATGCTTGAAAGCTGCGGCTGTAATGTCGGAATAATCGCTCAGCCCGTAACCGATGAGGATTCAAAAAGCTCGGTGAGCCGAAATACTGTTTTCTTGTAACGGGCGGAAATATAGACAGTATGGTGTCGAATTATACCGTATTCAAGAAAAAACGTTGGGATGATGCATATTCCGAGGGCGGAAAGGGCGGAAAACGTCCCGACAGAGCGGTAACGGTATATTGTAAAACGCTTACAAGATTGTTTCCCGATAAAGAAATAGCGATAGGCGGACTTGAGGCAAGCCTGCGCAGATTTGCCCATTACGATTATTGGGCGGATAAGGTAATGCCGTCAATACTGGTTGACAGCGGAGCTAAGCTTCTGATGTACGGAATGGGCGAGCTTACAATAGTACAGCTTTACAGAGAGCTTGCTGAGGGTAAAAAGCTGTCGGAGATACACGACATAAGAGGCACCTGTTATCTTACCGAGCCTAAGAATACTCCTCTCGGTGCGGTGCAGTGCGACAGCTTTGAGATAGTCAGCGAGAATAAGAAAGCATACGCAAAATCCTGCCGTCAGCAGTACGACGAGCAGGACGAGGTCTACGGTAAAACTATGGTACAGCGTCACGGAAATATGATGCTTGTACAGAATCCTCCTCAGAGAAGCCTCACCCAGAGCGAATTTGACAAGGCATACGAGCTGCCTTATATGAAAGCGTATCACCCTTGCTATGAAAAGGGCGGCGGAGTTCCCGGAATAAAGGAAGTTGAGTTTTCCATAACTCATAACAGAGGCTGTTTCGGTTATTGTAATTTCTGTTCGATAGCCTTGCATCAGGGCAGAAGAATACAGACAAGAAGCGAGGAATCGGTTATAAACGAAGCGATAGACCTTACCAAAAAACCGGGCTTCAAGGGATATATCCACGATGTCGGCGGTCCTACAGCAAACTTCCGCAGGACCTCCTGCGACAAGCAGGAAAAAGCGGGACTTTGCAAGGGCAAAAAGTGCCTTGCTCCCGAGCCTTGCCCTGCACTGAAGGTAGATCACAGCGAGTATCTTGAGATGCTCAGAAAGATACGTTCCATAAAAAATGTCAAGCGTGTATTTATCCGTTCGGGCATAAGATACGACTATATGATGAAGGATAAGAACGATGAGTTTTTCAAGGAGCTTGTAGAGCATCACGTCAGCGGACAGCTTAAGGTTGCTCCCGAACACGCAAGCAACAAGGTGCTTGATCTTATGGGCAAGCCTCACATCGAGGTATACGAGGACTTTGAAAAGAAGTTCTACAAGTATACAAAGGAATGCGGTAAGGAACAGTATCTGGTGCCGTATCTTATGTCATCGCATCCCGGCTGTACCGTAAAAGAAGCGGTCGAGCTTGCGGTGTTCCTTAAAAAGCATAACATCAGACCCGAGCAGGTGCAGGACTTCTATCCCACACCCGGAACAATATCAACAGCTATGTATTATACAGGGCTTGACCCTTATACTATGCAGGAGGTCTATATCCCCCGTGACCCGAAGGAAAAAGAGATGCAAAGAGCGCTCCTGCAGTATTACAAAAAAGAGAATAAGCAGATAGTTGCAAAGGCTCTCATAAGGGCAGGCAGACGTGACCTTATCGGATACGGTAAGGAATGCCTTATCACCCCCGACGGATTAGCCTTGCAGCAGGACAGAAAAGGAGCAGTGAAAAATGGCAAGAACTCCTCTTCAAAAGCAAAGACGTATCAACGACAGGGCAATAAGAGCGGCGGCAGGAGTAAAATGCAGAAGAAAAAGCACTAACGTGCTGATTACTTTAGCTGTGATAATCGCTTGTGTTTGTATTTTTATGACCCTGAACGAATATGTGTTCAATATCGAGCATCTTCCGTGTTGGAGCAGTATATTCGGCGGCAAAAACAGCATAAGCGCCGAAATCTTTCATCATCACAGCCTGTACTTGAAATAGGAGAACACTATGCTTATTGTTGACAGATTTGAAGAAGATAAAGCGGTAGTTTTTGATGACGAAAAGCAGATTATATTAGACAGAGATAAGCTATCTCCCTTTGTCAGAGAGGGCGATGTGATAACCCTCTCCGATAGCGGTATATATGTTCCCGATAAAGCAAAAACGGAGCAGATGAGAAACGATAATCTCAGCCTTCTGCAAAAATTACTGAATAAATGACTAAGACCCTGCGGTATATTACCGCAGGGTCGTTTTCGTTAACGGCTTGTATGGACTTCCGTATAACCGCCGCTTGTACCAAGCCTTAACAACTGCCCGTTATCAAGCGTCATCTTGGCGTTTGCACTTTCGCCGTCAAGCTGTTTTCGCACATCCGAAATAAATTCATCGGTGCTTTGCGACTTGCAGAAAACTTTCAGAAGGTTTTCAAGCGCAAGGATGTCATTTTTGCTTTCTATGAACATTTCAACTTCGGATTTGTCGATATTTCCGCTTTTGTCATATACGATTCGAAGCTTTGATGTACGGCTGTTGTCGGCTGTGGATTTAGTGTAAAGATATACGATGTTGCTGATTTTCTGCATTGTAAAGCCGTTTTCGGTGAGTATCTTTTCAACTGTAGCGTTGCTTTCGGAGATATTGCCGTTTACCTCGTCATTTTTGCTGTAACCTATACACAAATCGGTTATTTCCAGTGCCAGAAAAATTGCAAATACTAAAACCACTCTTTTGATAACCCTGCTTGCAACGGATTTCTTTACCGTATTTTCGGCAATGCGTAAATCAGGCATACTGTCGTAGATTTTCAGTATTTTTATTGTTCTGCCGTTACTGCTGTATTTGAGATAACGCTTTGTTTCGCCTGTCAGAACAGCGTTTTCGTAAATCGTCTTTTTATATTTGTCAGTATCAAAATTCGCTCTCACAAATTCAAAATCCGTATTTGCGGTGATTTTCGAGATAAGACCGCCTCTTGCGGCGAGAGTGCCTTTTATTATTGTATTGCCGTCAAACTTATATGACGTTGTAAGAACTGAGGCAAATCTCAGCAGACCGATAAAGAATATGATAATCGCCACAGCAAAGAACATCATAAGAACAATTACCGTATTATCCTGCAAAAATGTGCTTGTTATTTTAAGCACCGAAGCACCGCACAGACCGATAGCGGTAACGCCTGTGCCGACAGTGAACATAGAAATAAGGCTGACTATCCACCAAAGCATCGCACCGAATGCGTGAGTGTGCTTCTCTGTTTCGAAAGACGGGTTTGAGTATATCATAAGCTTCTCCGTTTCATATTTATTTCTTATTAAAGTATAACAGTTATTTCCGATGCTGTCAATCGGAACAATTGCCGTGTTCAAAATTTTCCGATGCCGTTCAAAACTCTTTACAAGTGCTTGAAATAGGTGTAAAATAGTATCATGATATGAAAGGAGCTGCATTATGAAAAAGTGCTTAATTGTAGTGGACTATCAGAATGATTTTGTAAGTGGTTCGCTCGGCTTTGAAAAGGCAAAGACGCTTGAACTCGGAATCGCCAACAAAATAAATTCCTATCATGTAAACGGCGATGATGTCATATTTACTCTTGACACTCATTATGACGATTATATGGATAGCTATGAGGGAAAGCATCTGCCCGTACCTCACTGTATAGAGAATACGGAGGGATATAAGCTGTACGGCAGTGTTGCCGACTGCGTTTCCGGCGAAGATATAGTATTCAGGAAAACCACCTTCGGCTCGGACGCTCTGTATGAGTATCTTAAAACCGCCTGCTACAGCTCTGTCGAGTTTGTGGGCGTGGTAACAAATATCTGCGTTGTTGCCAATGCCGTACTCGCAAAGACGGCTTTACCCGATGCGGATATAATAGTAGACAGCACGCTCACGGCATCAAATGATGAGCGGCTTCACAATGCCGCCCTTGATACTATGGAAGGTATGCAGATAATAATAAAGTAAAGGAGCAGACTAATGAACAAGGATAATTTCACAATGCTGTGCGATTTCTATGAGCTTACTATGGCGAACGGCTATTTTAAAAACGGCTTTTATAAGCGCACGACCTATTTTGATGTATTTTTCAGAAACGTTCCCGACAACGGCGGATTTGCGATTGCGGCAGGACTTGACCAGATAATCGAATATATAAAAGAACTTCATTTTTCTGCCGAAGATATAGAATTTCTGCGTAGTAAGAAGATTTTCGATGAAGAATTTCTCGAATATCTCAAAGACTTCAGATTTACCGGCGATATTTACGCCGTACCTGAGGGTACTCCTGTTTTTCCGCACGAGCCTGTCCTTACCGTAAAGGCACCGGCTATCGAGGCACAGCTTATAGAAACCTATATCCTGCTTGCGATAAATCACCAGTCGCTCATAGCCACAAAAGCGAACAGAATAGTCAGAGCGGCAAACGGCAGAACGGTGCTTGAATTCGGCTCAAGAAGGGCACAGGGCGCAGACGGTGCCGTGATAGGCGCAAGAGCGGCTTATATAGGCGGCTGTGCTGGTACTGCGTGTACGCTGACCGATTTCAAGTACGGTGTTCCCGCAGGCGGTACTATGGCGCATTCGTGGGTACAGATGTTCGATACCGAGTATGACGCATTCAGGACTTATTGCGAAATATATCCCGATAATGCCGTACTGCTTGTTGACACTTATAATACACTGAAAAGCGGCGTTCCGAACGCTATAAAGGCATTTAAAGAGGTGCTTGTGCCTAAGGGTATTACAAATTTCGGCATAAGGCTTGATTCGGGCGATATATCATATCTGTCCAAGAAAGCAAGAAAGATGCTTGATGAGGCAGGACTTCAGTGCTGTAAGATAGTTGCATCAAATTCGCTCGATGAATATCTTATCCGTGATCTTATGATGCAGGAGGCTAAGATAGATACCTTCGGAGTAGGAGAAAGGCTCATCACCGCAAAGAGCGCACCCGTGTTCGGAGGTGTTTATAAGCTGGCGGCAGTGGAGGATGAACAGGGAAACATCATTCCCAAGATAAAAATAAGCGAAAACACCGCAAAGATAACCAATCCCCATTACAAGAAGCTGTACCGTTTCTATGACAATGAAAGCGGCAAGGCACTTGCGGACGAACTTTGTGTATACGATGAAACAATTGACAGCACAAAGCCTCACACTATTTTCGATCCCGATGCAATATGGAAAACAAAGACGCTTACAGACTACACGGCAAGAGAACTTCATGTAACGGTATTCAAAAACGGCGAGCTTGTTTATAAACAGCCGTCGCTGTATGAAATCAGGATTTACTGCGCCGAACAGTTGGAAACACTCTGGGACGAGGTAAAGCGTTTCGAAAATCCGCATACTTACTATGTGGATTTGTCAAAGAAGCTGTGGGATATAAAAAACGCATTACTAGAAAAGTCAAAGGACGGAAAAGATTTAAAATGAAAAAATCAATATCAATAACTCTCTGTGCGGCATTACTCGCTCTGTCGGGATGCTCGCAAAACACAAGCTCAGACGCTTTATCCTCTGATATTTCTTCTGCCGCATCGGAATCGCAAAGCACAGCATCGCAGGAAGAAAGCAGCGGATCATCATTACAGAATGGTAACGGCGGATTCAAAGTAGAAGGCACAAAGCTGCTTGACGCAAACGGCAAGGAGTTTATAATGCGTGGTATAAATCACGCACACACATGGTATCTTGATGAAGATACAACGGCTATTAAAGCAATAGCCGAAACAGGCTCAAATGTAGTGCGTGTTGTTTGCTCAGACGGCGAGCAGTGGACAAAAGATACAGAGGATATGCTTGAAACGGTTATCAATCTTTGTATCGACAATGAGATGATTGCAGTTGTCGAAGTACATGATGCAACCGGCAAGGATGATAAGACTGCACTTGATAAAGCTACTGATTACTGGATAGAGATGAAGAACGCTCTTATCGGCAAGGAGCAGTATGTTATACTCAATATCGCAAACGAGTGGACAGGCGGCTGGAACGGCGAATTATGGCGTGACGGCTATACAGAATCTATCCCGAAACTGAGAGAAGCAGGCATAAAGAATACTATCCTTGTCGATGCGGCAGGCTGGGCGCAATATGCCAAGAGCATAGGCGATTACGGTAAAGAGGTATTTGATTCCGATCCCGATAAGAATACGATGTTTGCCGTTCATATGTACGGCACGGCGGGAAAGAACAGCTTGGTCATCGAGAAAAATCTGAAATATGCTACAGATAATGGACTTTGCGTAATAGTAGGCGAGTTCGGCTATACGCATACAGACGGCGATGTTGACGAGGCATTTATAATGAAATATTGTCAGGAAAACGGTATAGGATATATCGGCTGGAGTTGGAAAGGCAACAGCGGCGGTGTTGAATATCTTGATATAGCAAATAGCTGGGACGGTTCGGTTTTATCTGCCGATTGGGGCGAGAATCTGGTCAACGGCGAAAACGGCATAAAACAGACTTCTGTAAAATGCAGTGTATTTACAAAGGAATAATAAATGACATTCAGAATTTATGACAAGCTCTGTGAGGACGCAAAGGAGATACGAACAGAAGTATTTGTAGCAGAGCAGGGCTTTGAAACGGAATTTGACGATACGGACAGTAAGGCAAGGCATATAGTCGGCTATGACGGAGAAAAGCCTGTCGCCGTTTGCAGATATTTTTACGATGAAGAGCATAAGTCGTATGTGATAGGCAGGATAGCAGTCATTAAAGAATGCAGAGGCTTGCATTACGGCGATAAGATATTATCCTTTGCAGAGCAGATGATAAAGCAGGACGGCGGAAAGTCGGTCGCTCTGTCCGCTCAGCTTCGTGCGTCGGGATTTTACGAGAAACAGGGCTATAAAAAGCACGGCGAAGAGTATTATGACGAATACTGCCCTCATGTGCTTATGACAAAAGCCCTGTAAGGAGGATTTATGACGGATATTATAACCGCAATGGAGAATCGCCACGCTGTAAGAGCCTACGATCCCGAAAAAAAGATACCAAAAGAAATAACGGATATGCTCAGAGAAAAGATAGATCTGCTGAATGCCGAAAGCAACTTCACATACAGCTTGTAACAGACGAGCCTAAGGCTTTCGACAGCTTTATGGCACATTACGGAAAGTTCTCGGGCGTTACCGATTACATTGCTCTTATAGGCAGAAAAAGCGATAAGCTGAACGAAATATGCGGATATTACGGAGAACAGCTTGTACTTCTGGCGTCACAGCTTGGACTTGACAGCTGTTGGGTAGCAATGTCATACGCTAAGGTAAAAAACGCTTATACGATTGCAAAAGGGGAGAAGCTGTGCTGTGTTATCTCTCTCGGCTACGGAAAGACGCACGGAACACCACATAAAAGCAAATCACCCGAGGAAGTTGCGGTAATAAAGGATGATACGCCTGAGTGGTTTATAAACGGCGTAAATGCCGCATTACTTGCACCCACCGCTATGAATCAGCAGAAATTCGGATTTATGCTTGACGGCGATAAGGTGCTTGCAAAAGCCGGTAAAGGCATACTTTCCGATATGGATCTCGGAATTGTCAAATATCACTTTGAGATTGGCTCCGGAAAAGAACTTTTCAGAGATGAAATGAAGCTTGTCTGATGAATATAATGTCTTGTATTCGCTTGATATACGCATATTATTCATTCTGCGAATGCAGAATTTGCCGTTTTCACTGAAAAACCTGCCGTTTTCACATAATCGCACACAAGCGTATGTATATATGTTATTATATAGACGCAGGGTTACCCTGTAATATATTTGGGTAAAAGAAAGGTTTTGTGAAAATGGTACATTATGATTATATCCGTGAAGAATGCTCAGACAGCGAAACAGGTGATTATATTTCGTATGCGATAATAGCCGTCAGGATAAAAGAGAATGACGGAGCGGTTACAGCGGAGGAAATATGCACAGTGCATGATGTGTTTCTGAACGAAAGCAGAGCAAGAGAGTTTGCCGAGTTGTGCAACGAGCTTGGATTATCGCCCGTACATATCTATGATGCCGTACAGGACGCTATAGGATGAAAATCAACAGCAATAAGTCAAACCGCCCCTCAGCGTGTCGATTCACGCTGAGGGGCAGTTATGTATCATTTTGAACCGTTCTGATATTTCAGCTTTGTTGCAAGACCGCCTCTTATATGCCGCTCGTCCTTGTTTTTCTGCAATACCTCCTTGACCTTACCTGCAAGATGCGGATCTACCTTCGCAAGCCTTACCGTAACATCCTGGTGCACGGTGCTTTTACTTATACCGTAAACCTTTGCTGTGCTTCTTACCGTCGCTTCGTTATCTATTATATATTCTCCGAGTATAACACATCTTTCACGTTTCGTATCCGGTACCGTTATTGTTCCGGCTTTCACATAATCGCCCCTTTCATAAGACAGCACCTTCTTATATCAACAGTGCATATCGTTTGTTGATATATATGCTGTAAGGAGCGTGAATATGATAGGCACTGTAAAAAACAACCGAAACAAAAAAATCGACTGCATTGTTTCCGAAAGGTAGGAATGCAGTCTTTTTTGTTATATAATTGAGTTGTGAAAAACATTACTGCCACAGTTAGATATTATACACCATATCAACTAAAGGCAATACCGCACAAAGAACGCATAAAAGCTTTGTACGTCATCTGCTTGCATCTTTTCCGTTATATTGCACAGAAAACCCTTGACATACGTTAGTATGCCTGCGGTTTTTCCGTACAATCTGACGAAAAATCTGACTGCGCACCTGACGCACAATCTTTGTGCGGTATTGCCTAAAATTACCACCGGAAATTACAAAAAAGATAAAAATTTCTGCTCCGGTATATACATTCTGTGAGGTTTTTGATCATATTGCCATAAATAATTTCCTCATGTTATTAGTTTGCGTTATATACAAAATTGACATAAATCAGTGCATAATACACAAATGATTTTGCCTAATTTTGTTGTTTTATCCATTGACAAATTTAATTTAATATGTTAAACTATAAACAATCAAACGGACTTTATAAGGTATTTTATTGTATAATATTTCTTACGCATATTCGAAAGCTTTTATAATCTATGCAAATCAGAAGCGGAAAATATTAGGAGATATTTTAAGCAGAAAAGGACTAAATATCAAACACATTTTCTACAAGTTGAATGTGTAAGATATATATTTTTATGATTGATAAAATCAATCGGAAAGGACATTTAAATGAAAAAAACGTTTAAAAGGCTGATTGCCATTGTCATGGCAACGACTACTATGGCGGTTGGATTCGGAGGTATGAGTGTAAGCGCTGTTTCAGAAACTGCAAGCTGGAGTGCAAGATATGTTAATGTTCATGGGGCGCCAACCACTGAAAGTCGTACAGGTTATGCAATTATGCAAGCATCTTCCGAGGTATACACCGGTAAGGTAAACACAATGTCAGACATTACAAACAGAAGCTTGACATTATCATCTACTTCACACGTTATGACAACCGGTTCAATTGTCTATAATAATACCGGTTCAAGAAGATGGTATATTAGGGGAAAAATTGAAAAAGTTACATATAAAATGGAAGCCTATACTTCGTTAAAAGCTGTACTTTACGTAACCGGTATCATAAGCAGATAGTCCATGTTTGTTATCATTATGAAGCTTGTATTGTAAAGTGCGGCATAGCCGCACTTTACTTTGATCATTCGGAGGAGATCGAATATGAAAAAAAAGATTTTACTGTTTACATTTGTTTCATTGTTGTTTTTAACTGCTTGCAATAATCAAAACACAGATATTGAAAAAAAATCTGATACAGCAGAAAACGTATCATCTGATACAGCAGAAAACGTATCAGTTGATTTCTTGTCTGATTATGAAAATTGTAGGAATAAAAACTATGTTAATTTAGATTTTTCAAATTGCAGTGCACGTCTTCCTGAATTAAATACATGCAGTAGTCTGAATGTGACAATTGCGCATGGTAGTGGAGCAAACAACGAAAAGCTTGAAAATTTCAAAAAATACTGTGAGTTTTTTTTCGACGAGTACAATTCTTCAAATGCGCTCTTTTCATCATCTTCGAAAAATATTGTGTATAATCAAAATGAAGATGACGGTAAACATGCATGGTATCCAAAGATTGATAATTACCTTGAGCAAATACAAAACGGTAATATAGATATTAATTCATTTTTATATAGAGATACAAACAATAATAAGTATTTATGGTGGCTTAGTTCTGAGGCTTCTCCTCATTGGATGAATAAGGGAGAAGCATACTCACTCATCAAAACAGATGATACAAAAGTTTCATCATGGATACCGTCCGATATGGATAACAAGGTTGCATCTTACTTTAATGATGGAACGCACAATGATGAAACATACCGTATTCTTGACGGTAATGTTTCTATAGGTGAGGCTGTAACATATTTTGAGAAAGACTACTTATCTTCTTTTCCGTATGATTTTGATTCTGACTTTTCAATAAATGTTTCAACTATAGATGTTTATAAAATACGTGATGATATCTATTGCTACGTTTTTCAATTCAGCACCGCATGGAATAATATTCCTTTCGATAGAATAGGGGAAGTATTCAGCTATCAAGATCCTTCACATCAATATACGGTATCCGGCGAAGCGCTTATGATAAAAAAGAATGATATTGATGCATTCGTTAATTTAAGCTTTCCGAATATAAGCGAAATAGAAAAACCTGTTGAAAACATCTGCACTTTAGAAAATGCTGTAGATATTATGAGCAATACGCTGACGAAGGGAGTTAAGTTTGAATTGCAGACGATAGAATTTATATACAAGGGAAATTATAGTGACGACTATACGACAGCCCACCTCGAACCTTCGTGGAAATTTGTAACTCGTAACCCGAACGATGATTTATACTATTGTGTATATGTAAATGCGGTAAATAACGAGTGCAGTTATATGTCATATAAGCCATTTTAGAACTGAAATTACAGCGTTGGCACTTTGCATGAAGGAAGGAGATTCCTATGCTTAAATTAAGTATGTTATTTACCGATTGTTCAAATAAGGACAGCGGTACAGATAATACAACTATAGAATCATTAACTGACACTGTATCAATTGATGATAATAATCCTAACGACAACTTGACATATGTTTGTTATGTTGACGCAAAAGACGGCGGAAATTTCAGATATTTTACTGCTCCCGAAAACATGGAGTTGATACAATGATGATCCGAAACATAAGAACTAATATATACAAAATACTTACAGGCTACGGCTTCTATATCTGTATTATCTTTACGGCTGTACTTTGCTTCTCCGCATACATCTATGAAGACTCAATGAACGGTGATAAGTATTCAGTATTTATGGCGTATAAAACCTTTGACAAAGATTTTATGCTTAGCGATACAAGATTTTGTTCGTTTGAGGTTATGCTTAAAGGGGCAGGAAGCTGGCTTTCTCTTTTTATTCCGCTTATATCTGCGTTTGCGTTTATTCCTCTTGTGTGTGACGAATATGAGGCAAAGTCGGTGCGCTTTGAAATCTTCCGAAGTTCAAAGTTATGTTATAATCTGTCTAAATTCATAACTGCATGTTTGTGCGGAGGATTTGCGGTTATGCTGGGCTTCGGATTGTTTACATTAGCAGACTATGCTTTATTCCCAAATATAAATGAATACAGTGCTGAGTTGAAAAAAACATATGAAGAATTTCTCGTTTACAGTTATCCGGATATAACGCAAAACGGTTATGGCTTTATTATACTAAAAAAACTTGGAGAAATGTTTTTGTACGGAGCGGTCAGCGCAACTCCTGCGATTATGTTTACCGGTTTCATCAGGAACAAATATCTTGTGCTGTGCATACCATTTTTTATAAAATATGCAGTTAGTCAAACTTGCATAAAGCTGCAATCGCAGGCAGTTTCCGATTACAATAATGTTGACACAGAAATGCTGAAAATCAGTTCAATATTTAATCCTGACGCACTTTCATATCTTTCTGACTTTGGGAATGATAAAAAGCTTGTACTTATCTATAACGGAGTGCTTCTTTTTTCAGCAGCCGTAATTTATCTTATTACACAAAGCAGGAGGCTCGACAGCGGTGAATAGAAACTTTAAATGTGTATTATCTGTAGCAAGATCGGAATACATAAAGTGGATAACAAATCCAAGAGTCATTATTGTGGGAGTGCTTCTTGTATTTATGCGTACTCTTGCCATTGAGCCTTTGCTTGAACGTTCGGCAAAGATGGGAATGCCGTTAAACATACTTGAACCGTTTGTTGCGATCGGAAACTCGGGAATGCTGGTTATGCTTATGCCCTGCGTATTTATGGTGCTTATAAGCGACTATCCTAAAATGACCGGAAATACACTGTTTTTTATTCAGCGAACCGGCAGATTTAACTGGTTTGCGGGACAGGTAATATTTCTGTTTATGTCTATAATAAGTTTTCTGTGCGTAGTACTGACAGGCAGCGTACTGCTATCAAAAGGCGAGTTTTCAACAACGTGGAGTGATGTTGTTACAAAATATTCCGCTCGTTTTCCTGATGAAGCAAACAGCTTTACCTCATCGCTTCTGCCTTCAAATCTGTATAATCAGATACCTCTTGTTACAGCGATCTTGCAAACGCTTGCTCTTATGTGCGCATATCTTTTCCTGCTGTCAATGATAATATATTTTTTTAAATTGATCCATATTCAGTCATTTGGACTTTTTGCGGCAATTTCTATTGTTGCGGCAGGCGTTGTTACCTGTTCGCTGAAAATGAATATAATGTGGTCGTTCCCGATGGCAAATACAATAGTTTGGCTGCACTATGAAGAAATAATCGGAAAACCAATAGTTCCGATATGGTATTCTTACATTTATTTTTGTATAGCAGTCATTGTTTTAATATTATTTAATCTTATCGCAGTAAAGCGGTTTCAATTTGCAAATATAGAACAGGTGGAATAGTGATGGGAATAATTGACATAAACAACATAGATCTCACTATAGGTAAAACAAATATTTTGAAAAACATAACAGTGAGCTTTGACGAGGGTAAAATCCATGGACTTATAGGAAGAAACGGTTCAGGCAAAACAATGCTTATGAAGTGCATCTGCGGATTTATCAAGCCAACGGGCGGTGAAATAACGGTTGACGGAAAACGCGTCGGTAAGGATGTTGACTTCCCCAAAAATATGGGGATAATTATCGAAACACCCGGATTTATCCCTTATTACTCAGGCTATAAAAATCTAAAACTGCTTGCAGGACTCAATAATAAAATCAGTAAACAAGAAATAAAGAAAAGTATGGAACAAGTGGGACTTGATCCCGATTTGAAACGTCATGTGAAAAAGTATTCTCTCGGTATGCGTCAGAGATTAGGTCTTGCGCAAGCAATTATGGAAAACCCGAAAATTTTAATTCTTGACGAACCGTTTAACGGTCTTGATAAGGATGGCGTCGCAGATATGAGAAAGTATCTTCTTGAATTAAAAGAACGTGGAAAAACAATTCTTATTGCTTCTCACTCATCAGAAGATATCGAAATTCTCTGTGATACAGTTTGCGAAATGGATAAAGGTGTGCTTACAAAAATAAAATAAAGGCAATACCGCATAGTTATTGTCGTGCGATTGCTTAGTCAGATTGTATAAATTGAGTGCAGGCAGGCTTGCGCCTGTCA
>ERZ859980.739-NODE-739-length-17682-cov-1.969025_pt1 | contig 17682 bp, 15 predicted proteins | sample MGYA00509984_ERZ859980 | MGnify/ENA primary metagenome ERZ859980 (study PRJEB30046, sample SAMN00715173) | human gut metagenome | study: EMG produced TPA metagenomics assembly of the A metagenome-wide association study of gut microbiota in type 2... | reverse complement strand
GGATAAGATACAGCTGTCCGCGTTTATAAGAGCGTAAGAGAGGACAGTTGTATTTGTGTATACGATGAGCCAGGTACAGGTTCGTGCTTGCACAAGGATCTGTATTTGGCGAATGTACATCATCGAGCTTTTAAGCGAGATGGTGTATAAGTTAAGGAGTGAGATTATGGACAAGACCATTGAAAATTTTTTACGATATGTAAAGATCGATACCCAGTCCAGTGAAGAAAGCACCACCATCCCCAGTACCATGAAACAACATGATCTGGCCAGACAGCTGGTGAGCGAACTGGAGGCCATGGGGGCCGCAGAGATCACTTATGACAAGGAGCACTGTTATGTCTATGCCACAATTCCGGCATCCGCAGGCTGCGAGAAAGCTCCGGTACTTGGCTTCATTTCCCATATGGATACCTCTCCGGCGGTGACGGATACCAACGTAAATCCCCGGATCGTAGAGAATTACGATGGAAAAGATATTGTGTTGAATGCAGCAGAGAATATTGTCATGAAGGTGGAGGATTTTCCGGAACTGTTACATTATATGGGACAAGATCTGATCGTGACGGACGGAACGACTTTGCTTGGCGCGGACGACAAGGCCGGTGTGGCTGAGATCATGACCATGGCGGAGACTTTATTAATGCATCCGGAGAAAAAGCATGGTAAGATCCGGATCGGCTTTACCCCGGATGAGGAAGTGGGTGCTGGAGCCGATCATTTTGATGTGAAGCTGTTCGGTGCGGATTATGCCTACACCGTGGACGGCGGAGCGCTGGGGGAATTGGAATATGAAAACTTTAATGCAGCCGGAGCAAAACTCCATGTCTATGGCAGGAGTGTGCATCCGGGTTCCGCCAAGGGTAAAATGAAAAATGCCATTCTGATCGCGCAGGAGTTCCAGAAGCTGTTGCCGGTGGAGCAGAATCCAATGTATACCGAAGGCTATGAGGGATTTTTCCATCTGGATGCCCTAAGCGGCAATGTGGAGGAAACTACTGCGGACTATATTATCCGTGATCATAACAGACAGCTGTTTGAACAGAAAAAAGAGCTGTTTATGTCCTGTGCGGATTTCCTGAACCGGAAGTATGGGGAAGGCACTGTTGTGGTAGATGTGAAAGATTCTTATTATAACATGCGGGAGATCATGGAGCAGCACATGCATCTGATCGACAACGCGAAAGCTGCCATGGAAGAACTGGGGATCGAGCCCAAAGTATCTCCGATCCGCGGCGGTACAGATGGAGCCAGACTGTCCTTTATGGGGCTGCCCTGTCCGAACCTGTGCACAGGTGGAGAGAATTACCACGGCAGATACGAGTACGCCTGCGTACAGTCCATGGAGAAGACTACGGAACTGCTGATCGCCATTGCAGCAAAATATGCGAATCGATAAGATGAGAACAAAAACTGATTTGGAAAGGCAACATTTTTTTATATGACGAATGTAACACAAATGAACGAAACGGAGAGACAGTATTATTTTATGGAGAAAGCCTCCGGTCATGTGGCAAAGCTTGGAGAAAAGCTGGGCAGAAAGCCGACCTGCTGCGTGACGACTTTCGGGTGTCAGATGAACGCCAGGGATTCCGAGAAACTGGTGGGAATTCTGGAGAAAGTGGGCTATGAGATCATTGAGGACGAAAATGCGGATTTCGTGATCTACAATACCTGTACGGTCAGAGACAATGCAAATCAGCGCGTTTACGGAAGACTGGGGGTACTGAACGGTTACAAGAAGAAAAATCCCCATATGAGATCGCCCTGTGCGGCTGCATGATGCAGGAACCTTCCGTGATCGAAAAGATCAAGACCAGTTATCGTTTTGTTGATTTGATCTTCGGAACGCATAATATTTTCAAATTTGCAGAGCTATTATGCTCCCTGTTTGAAAATGAGGGAATGGTCATTGATATCTGGAAGGATACGGACAAGTCGTGGAAGATCTGCCGGTAGAGAGAAAATATTCTTTCAAATCCGGTATCAATATTATGTTCGGCTGCAATAATTTCTGCAGCTATTGTATTGTCCCCTATGTCCGCGGCAGGGAACGCAGCCGTAATCCGAAGGATATCATTCGGGAGATTGAAGGCCTGGTGGCGGACGGTGTGGTGGAGATCATGCTGCTCGGACAGAATGTGAATTCCTACGGCAAGAATCTGGAGGACCCCATTACCTTTGCGCAGCTTCTGCAGGAAGTGGAGAAGATCGAAGGCCTGGAGCGGATCCGATTCATGACTTCCCATCCCAAGGATCTGTCGGAGGAACTCATTGAGGTGATGAAGCATTCGAAAAAGATCTGCAGACATCTGCATCTGCCCTTACAGTCCGGTTCCACGAAGATTTTAAAAGCCATGAACCGTCGTTATACCAAGGAACAGTATCTGGAGTTGGCGGAGAAGATCCGCAGGGAGATCCCGGATATGGCTATTACCACGGATATTATCGTAGGCTTTCCGGGAGAGACGAAAGAAGACGTGGATGAGACCATTGATGTGATCCGCCGTGTGAAATATGACAATGCGTTTACCTTTATTTATTCCAAACGTACCGGTACTCCGGCGGCAGCCATGGAACAGGTGCCAGAGGAGCAGGTGAAGGAACAGTTTGACCGGGTACTTAAGACCGTGCAGGAGACTGCCAGAGAACAGGTTAGCAGATATCAGGGACAGATTGCAGATGTGCTGGTGGAAGAGATCAACGAAAACGACCGCTCCATGGTCACCGGAAGAATGTCCAACAATACATTGGTACATTTTCAGGGGGATGCATCACTTGTGGGGAAGATAGTGAATGTATCGCTGGATGAATGCCATGGATTTTATTACACAGGTCATCAGGTGTAAAAGGAAAATAAAATGAAACAAGAGAAGGAAAAAGAACTTTGGGGAAATTGTGATATAGAGAAGGATATGTCCTGGAATATGTATCAGATTCTTGTGATCACGGCCGTAAGCGCAAACCTGATTGGGACGATTTGCAATTTCTGTATTCATGGGACGGAACTACCCACCATACTCTGTGGAGTATGCCTGTTGATGATCCTGATCATCGGATGTGCCGGATGGATTACCCAAAAGGTGCAATTACCTGCGGTTGTGATCATTTTAATACTTTCCTGGTTTGAGTTCCCTTATCTGTATTATTGTTATGGGAACACAGCCATTGTATATCTGATTCTTGGAATTGTGGGACTGGCAGTATTTTTCCCCAGAAGCATGGTGATTGCTTCTTATGCGTTCACCCTGCTGGAATATCTTGTAATCATGATGATCAGTTTTGAACGTCCTTCCAGATGGAGCAATATGGATGAAATCGGTATAATAGGAACAACGCTGGGATCTTTTATCATCGTAGCATTTTCCGTATTTACCATGATATTTGTACTGCTCAAAAGGTATGAAGAACAACGGAAACAATTGCTGACACTCAGTGAAAATCTGGAATTTGCAGCAAATCATGATCCACTGACCAGACTGTATAATCGACGCTATCTGGTAAAACAGGTGGATGAATGGATGCGGATACCAGGCAAGAATTTTTGGATCATACTGATGGATGTGGACGATTTTAAAGTAGTAAATGATACCTATGGACATGGATATGGTGATGATGTGCTAAGGGAAGCCGGCAGACTGATGTTGGAGGAAATGCTGGGAAAGGGAATTGCCTCCCGATTCGGCGGCGAGGAATTTATGCTGGTATTCGAAGAAGACAACCGTGAGCAGGTGCTGCAGGCGTTTCAGAATATTCAGGAGGGGTTAAGGAAATACTCTCAGGCAACCAAACAAACGGATATTACGATCAGCGGTGGAATGGAACGTTATGAGGCAGATAAACAGATGGATCTGTTGTTTACTTCTGCAGATCGTAAGCTATACACCGCAAAAAATAATGGAAAAAATCGTATTGTAGAATAATTTGGCCAAAAAAATCTTGCCAAGAAAACGAAATAGAGATATGATAAGGCTCGTGTGACTTTATAAAAATTTTATAATTTCACACGAGTTTTGTATTATTAAGGAGATTGTTATGGAAAAACTAAAACCCAAGCTTTTCTCCGTGATGAAAAGCTACACGAAAGAACAGTTTGTGAAAGATGTGATCGCGGGTATCATCGTGGCTATCATTGCACTGCCCTTATCCATTGCACTGGCACTGGCGTCCGGTGTGACTCCGGAGAAGGGTATTTATACTGCTATTACGGCAGGTTTTGTAATCTCATTCTTAGGCGGCAGCCGTGTGCGATTGCCGGGCCTACAGCGGCATTTGCCACTATCGTAGCCGGTATTGTGGCGAAGAACGGTATGGACGGACTGATCATTGCGACACTGTTAGCCGGTGTGATCTTGATTCTGATGGGATTATTCCGATTGGGTAATCTGATCAAGTTCATCCCTTATACCATTACCACGGGCTTTACCTCAGGTATTGCCGTGACAATTCTGATCGGACAGATCAAGGACTTCATGGGACTGACCATTGTCAGTGAAGAGCCGCTGATCGAGACCATGGACAAATTAAAAGCGGTATTTCAGTTTATATCCACCACCAATCTGCAGGCCCTTCTGGTGGGTGTGATCAGTCTGCTGATCCTGATCGTATGGCAGTATCTGCCGGGCTTCTGCAAGAAGATTCCCCCTTCACTGATTGCAGTACTGGTGGGAAGTGCCATGGTAGCACTGCTTAATATGAATGTAAACACCATCGGAGATCTGTATGAGATCTCCAATAAGCTCCCGACAATTTCTCTGCCGTCCTTCAGCCTGAAGACCGTACAGAATGTCCTGCCGGATGCTTTCACCATCGCTATTCTGGCGGCTATCGAGTCTCTGCTTTCCTGTGTGGTGGCAGACAGCATGGTGAATAGTAGACACCGCTCCAACATGGAATTGATCGCCCAGGGTGCCGGCAACATTACTTCCGCATTGTTCGGAGGAATTCCGGCTACCGGAGCCATTGCCAGAACCGCAGCCAACGTGAAAAACGGCGGACGTACCCCTATTGCAGGTATGGTACATTCTGTGACACTGCTGTTAATACTGGTGGTGCTGATGCCGTATGCGGCACTGATCCCCATGCCTACCATCGCAGCGATCCTGTTCATGGTGGCATACAATATGTGTGACTGGCGGAAGTTCGTAGGACTCTGCAAGACTGCACCCAAGAGCGATATCATCGTTCTGGTGACCACGTTTGTACTGACCGTTGTGTTTGATCTGGTGGTAGCCATTGAGGTAGGTATCCTGCTGGCAGCCATTCTGTTCATGAAACGTATGAGCGATGTGACGGAAGTGGAAGGCTGGAAATATGTGGACGATGAGGATGATGCGGACAGCCTGTCCTTAAGAGTCGTACCGCACAACACTATGGTTTATGAGGTCAGCGGCCCTCTGTTCTTTGGCGCAGCGGACAAGATCCTGAAGATCACACTGGATGAGAAGATGAATTGTCTGGTACTGCGTATGCGCAGCGTGAGCGCTATCGATGCCACAGCTATGCATAATCTGGAACAGCTATATATAGACTGCAAGAAGAAAAATATCCAGATCATTCTGTCCCATGTAGGGGAACAGCCCATGCACGTCATGGAGAAGAGCGGTTTCCTGGACAAGGTCGGCAGAGAGAATGTGTGTGCGCATATTGATGATGCACTGGAGCGCGCCGCACGGTTGGGATAAGGGGCAAAAACTATCATTTGTGGACGGGTTCTTTAATTTACAACCTCAATATTTTGTGCTAAGATAGATGCGGATACGCAAGCTTTTGCGTGTCCGCTTTGTCGTGTATTCTTTTACAGAACAGGAGAAAATCATGGCTGAATTGACACCAATGATGCAAAAATATATGGAGACCAAGGAGCAGTATAAGGACTGCATCCTTTTTTATCGCCTGGGAGACTTTTATGAAATGTTCTTTGACGATGCTATAGTAGCATCCAAAGAGCTGGAAATTGCACTGACCGGAAAAAGTTGTGGACTGGAGGAACGTGCTCCTATGTGTGGTATTCCCTATCATGCGGTGGAGACATATCTGGCCAGACTGGTCAGCAGGGGCTATAAAGTAGCCATCTGCGAACAGGTGGAGGACCCAAAGCTGGCAAAGGGACTGGTGAAGAGAGAGGTTATCCGTGTGGTGACCCCGGGGACCAACCTGGATGTCCAGTCGTTGGAAGCCAGCAAGAACAATTACCTGATGTGCATTGCCTATACCTCGGATGGAATCGGCATTTCCGCAGCGGATGTCACTACTGGAGATTATTATGTGACAGAGGTAGAAGACCTGCGGAAACTGAAGGACGAACTGATGAAATATGAGCCCTCGGAGATCATCTGCAATGAGGCCTTTCTGGTCAGCGGATATGATGTGGAGGACTTGAAGTCCCGGTTACATATGTCGGTCAGCTCACTGGAGTCTCACATGTTCGATGATGACGGCTGCCGGCGGATCCTTATGAGACATTTTAAGGTGAATACTCTGATCGGCCTCGGTGTTGAGGAATTTCCTACAGGAATTCTGGCAGCAGGAGCATTACTGCAATATTTATATGATACCCAGAAGACGGATCTGGAACATTTTACTCATATTTCTCCCTATCTTACCAGCAAATACATGCTGTTGGACAGTTCCACCAGAAGAAATCTGGAACTGACAGAGACACTGCGGGAAAAGCAGAAGAGAGGGTCTCTGTTGTGGGTACTGGACAAGACGAAGACGGCCATGGGCGGCAGATTGCTGCGAAACTATATTGAGCAGCCTCTGATTGATAAGGAAGAAATGGAGAAACGTCTGGATGCAATCCAGGAACTGAATCAGGATTCCATCTCCCGGGACGAGATCAGAGAGTACCTGAATCCGGTTTACGATCTGGAACGACTGCTCAGCAAAGTAACTTATAAGACGGCAAACCCCAGAGATCTGATCGCTTTTCGTAACTCTCTGCAGATGCTGCCGCCTATCAAGACGGTGTTGTCGGGCTTCCAGAAAGAGGAGCTGGCAGCCATCCGGGAAGAAATCGATGGACTGGAGGACATTTATCAGCTGATTGACGAGGCGATCGTTGAGGAACCGCCCATATCTATTCGTGAAGGCGGAATGATCAAGGATCAGTTCGATGAGACTATAGATCATCTGCGTGCCGCCAAACATGACGGCAAACAATGGCTGGTCCAGCTGGAGGAAGAAGACAGAGAACGTACCGGAATCAAGAATCTCAAAATCAAAAAAAATAATGTGTTCGGCTACTTCTTTGAGGTGACCAATTCCTACAAGGATCTGGTGCCGGAGGATTATATCCGCAAGCAGACCCTTGCCAATGCGGAGCGGTATACCACACCGAGATTAAAAGAACTGGAAGATACGATCTTAAATGCGGAGGACAAGCTTCAGACACTGGAGTATGATATTTTCTGCAGAATCCGGGATACCATCGCACAGGAACTGGTACGTATCCAGAATACTGCCAAGGCGCTTGCAAAGCTGGATGTTTATGCATCCCTGTCCCTGGTGTCTGAGCGCAATCACTATGTACGCCCGAAGTTAAATGAAAAAGGTGTCATTGATATCAAGGATGGCAGACATCCTGTGGTGGAACAGATGATCACTAATGACATGTTTATTGCCAACGACACCTATCTGGATAATGGAAGTCATTGTATCAGCATCATTACCGGTCCGAATATGGCGGGAAAATCCACATATATGCGTCAGACGGCACTGATCGTGCTGATGGCACAGATCGGTTGTTTCGTGCCTGCCAGAAGTGCCAACATCGGCATTGTAGACAGAATCTTTACCCGTGTGGGTGCATCGGATGACCTGGCCAGCGGGCAGTCCACGTTCATGGTGGAGATGAATGAGGTGGCGAATATTTTACGGAATGCCACATCCAAAAGTCTCCTGATCCTGGATGAGATCGGAGAGGCACGTCCACCTTTGATGGCCTGAGCATTGCCTGGGCAGTGATCGAACATATCAGTAATCGAAAGCTTTTGGGAGCGAAGACACTGTTTGCCACCCATTATCATGAGCTGACCGAGCTGGAAGGCAAAATGAACAATGTCAACAACTACTGCATCGCAGTCAAGGAATGCGGAGACGATATTGTATTCCTGCGTAAGATCGTAAAGGGCGGTGCAGACAAGAGCTACGGTATCCAGGTGGCCAAACTGGCCGGTGTGCCGGATATGGTCATTGACCGTGCAAAAGAGATCGTGGAACAGCTGTCCGACAATGATATCACCGAAAAGGTGCAGAGTATCGCCATTGATAATAAGGGCGATGGGAAAGCAAAAAAACAGCCAAAATAGATGAAGTGGATCTGGCGCAGATGTCTCTGTTTGATACGGTGACGGACGAGGATGTGCTGAAGGAACTGATGGAGATCGAAGTAACGACTCTGACACCGCTGGATGCACTGAATACTTTGTACCGCCTGCAGAATAAGTTAAAGAACCGCTGGAACGGCTAGAAAGCATAAGGGAGGAGATTTATGGGAATACATGTACTGGACTCCCGGACGATCGACAGGATCGCTGCCGGTGAGGTGGTGGAGAGACCAGCCAGTGTGGTAAAGGAACTGGTGGAGAATGCCATTGATGCCGGATCTACAGCAATCACGGTGGAGGCAAAGGAAGGCGGCATTGAATTCATCCGCGTGACGGATAACGGCTGCGGTATCGAGAGAGATCAGCTTCCTACCGCGTTCCTGCGCCATGCCACCAGTAAAATAGAGGATGCGGATGATCTGAACCATATTGCGAGTCTGGGATTCCGTGGTGAGGCTTTATCCAGTATCGCGGCAGTTTCCCGGGTGGAGATCATTACCAAGCGAAAGGAAAATCTCACGGGTACCCGCATGGTACTGGAAGGGGCGCGGGAGCAATCCATTGATGAAATCGGTGCACCGGACGGCACAACGTTCCTCATGCGGAACCTGTTTTTTAATACGCCGGTACGCCGGAAGTTCTTAAAACAGCCTGCCACAGAGGGCAGTTATATCACGGATCTGATGGAACATCTGGCATTGTCGAGACCGGATATTTCGTTTAAATTCGTACTGGGAAACCAGACCAGATTCCATACCTCCGGAAACGGTGACCTGCGGGAGGTAATTTACCGGATCTACGGCAGGGAGATTGCCGCAGAGCTGGTGCCTGTCCAGATCGAAGAGAACGGCATCAAAGTCGAAGGATATCTGGGCAAACCGGTACTGGTGCGTTCCAACCGTAACTTCGAGATCTATTTTATCAACGGTCGTTTTATCCGCAGCGGTGTGATCGCCAAGGCTATCGAGGAAGGCTACAAGCAGTATCTGATGCAGCATAAGTTTCCACTGTGCGTACTGCATATCACCATGGATACGGAGACGGTGGATGTGAACGTACATCCTTCCAAAATGGATGTGCGGTTCTCTGACGGCATGGCATTTGCCAGAATGCTCAGTGAGAAGATCGCCATCACTTTGCGGAACCGGGAGATGATCCCGGATGCTTCTCTGGAGGATGAAAAGGCAATCCAGAAGAAAGAACAGGAAGAGAGAAGAGCTTCCTGGAAAGAACACACACCGGAAGTATTTGAAAAAAAGAGAGAAGAAAGCTATCGTGTCATGGAGGCAGCAAAATATGAAGCGGCTTCCAGGGACCGGAGAGAATTTATACAGAAACCTGTCTGGCAGGAAAATCATGCCGGGGTACAGACCAGTATCCGCAAGCCGGAGCTAATAGAGAACTCCACAGTGGGTGTTGCAGGAACTGTGACGGTGAAAAAAACGCAGGCCGTCCTGTACGGTAATACACCAGAAGTTTCCAAAGCAGTCAGCACCACAGCCGTACCGCAGGAAGATGATTTCTTCGTGGAGGCAGTGCCGCCGGAAGACAGGAAGAACCCGGTACAGGAACAGGTGGCCACAACAACTGCTTCCGGACAGCCCACGGCATCGTCGCAGGATGCAGCTGCCGCCCCGGAACCGGAGATCAAAAATACCCAGCAGTTGAATCTGTTCGAGGAAAAACTGTTGTCCATGCAGAATCGCAGCCGTTACCGGATTATCGGTCAGGTCTTTGATACCTACTGGCTGATCCAGTTTGAAGACAAATTGTTCATCATTGACCAGCATGCGGCTCATGAAAAGGTAAAATATGAACGCCTGATGAAACAGTTTTATGAAAAGAGTGTGGTGTCCCAACGTCTGATGCCGGCGATTATTGTCAGCCTGACAGGGCAGGAGGAAAGCATTCTGCACACCTATGAGGATGCTTTTGCACAGCTGGGATTTGAGATTGATGCTTTCGGAGGCAACGAATATGCCCTCCGTAGTGTACCAGTGGATCTCTACGGATGCAGTGAGAGGGAACTGTTCCTGGCAGTGCTGGATGAACTGTCCCAGGAGACCGGCAATCGCGGAAGTTTTCAGGTCATTGAGGAAAAGATTGCATCCATGTCCTGCAAGGCGGCGGTCAAAGGCAATAACCGTCTGAGCTTTCAGGAGGCGGAGAAATTGATCGACGAACTTCTGACCCTGGATAATCCCTACAACTGTCCCCACGGCAGACCCACTATTATTACCATGACGGAGACAGATCTGGAGAAGAAATTTAAGAGGATAGTATAATGCGTTTACTGATCAAACAGAGAGTGTTTTCCTGGACAGATTCCTATGATGTCTATGATGAAAATGAAAATCCAAAATATTTTGTAAAAGCGGAGTTTTTCTCCCTGGGACACCAGCTGCATGTATACGACAGAAATAACCATGAACTGGGAGTGATCAGACAGCGGCTGCTTACCTTTCTTCCGGCCTTTGAAATCGAGATCGGTGGCCGGGTCCGTGGTGAAATCCGCAAACAGTTTTCTTTTTTCAAGCCCAGATATGAGATCGACTATAACGGCTGGCGCGTGGAGGGAGATTTTCTGGGATGGGATTATGATGTATACAATGGATGCAGCAGTATCATCCATATCTCTAAAGAACTGTTTCACTGGGGAGATACGTATACTATTAATTTCTCCGATCCACAGGATGAACTGGAGGGTCTGATGCTGGTCATCGCCATCGATGCAGCAAACTGTACCCAGAACAACGGATAGCAGGATAAAAAGAGTAAGGAAAAAATAATGTCGGTAATACAGAATAAAAAGAAACCACTGGTGGTCCTGACCGGGCCGACAGCTGTGGGAAAGACAAAACTGTCCATCGCGCTGGCAAAAGCCATAAACGGAGAAATCCTGTCGGCAGATTCCATGCAGGTATATAAACATATGGATATCGGTTCTGCCAAGATCCGTCCGGAGGAGATGGAGGGGGTGCCCCATCATCTGATCGATATTCTGGAGCCCTGGGAAGAATTCAATGTAGTAGTGTTCCAGAAACATTGTCTGGAATGTATGGAGCAGATATATGACAGGAGCCATATCCCTATTCTGGTGGGAGGCACCGGATTTTACATTCAGGCGGTGCTTCGGGGCATTGATTTTACGGAAAACGAAGAGAACACCGAATATCGAAAAAAACTGGAACTTCTGGCAGAAGAACAGGGACCGGAGAGTCTGCATGAGATGCTGAAGAAGGTCGATCCCGTATCGGCGGAGAATATTCATGCCAATAATATCAAGAGAACCATCCGTGCTTTAGAATATTATGAACTGACAGGAGAACCGATCTCTGTACACAACGAGAGGGAAAAAGAACGGACAAGTCCCTATAATTTCAGCTATTTTGTGCTGACGGACGACCGGGAAAAGCTGTATGCACGGATCGAGGACAGAATCGATGAAATGATGTCACAGGGTCTGGTGGATGAGGTAAGACAACTGAAGGATATGGGATGCCGTAAGGGCATGACGTCCATGCAGGGACTGGGCTACAAGGAGATTCTGGAATATCTGGATGGAGAATGCAGCCTGGAAGATGCGGTCTATACCTTGAAACGGGATACCAGGCATTTTGCCAAGAGACAGCTGACATGGTTTCGCAGAGAGAGTGAAGTCACCTGGATCGACAAGGGCCGGTTTGATTATAACGAAGAGAAAATATTGGAATACATGATCAGAGAATTAGGAGAAAAAGAGATTTATGAGAAGCAGTAATGAAGAGATCTACCTGTCTATGGGAATCAGCAAGACCGTATATGATTACGGCTGCACCATTGAGAAAAGTTTAAGAGACCGCTTTGATGAAGTGGATAGTAACGCGGAATACAATCAGTTAAAGGTGGTAAATGCCATGCAGCAGCATCAGGTCAGTGAGGCCTGCCTGTTGGGCACTACCGGTTACGGATACAACGATCTTGGAAGAGATACCCTGGAGGCTGTCTATGCAGCGACTTTCCATACGGAGGATGCACTGGTGCGCCCTCAGATCACCTGCGGCACGCATGCACTGGCATTGGCTCTGATGAGCAATTTAAGACCTGGAGACGAACTGTTGTCCCCGGTAGGCAAACCCTATGATACGCTGGAAGAAGTCATCGGTATCCGCCCGTCGAAGGGATCGCTGGCAGAATACGGTGTGACTTATCGCCAGGTGGATCTGCTGCCGGACGGAAGCTTTGATTACGATAAAATCCGTGAGAATATCAATGAGAAAACTCATCTGGTAACGATTCAGCGATCCAAGGGCTACCAGACCAGACCCACCCTGTCCGTACAGCGGATCGGCGAACTGATCGCCTTCATTAAAGGTATTAAGCCGGACGTGATCTGCATGGTGGATAACTGCTACGGAGAATTCGTGGAGACTATAGAACCTTCCGACGTGGGTGCGGATATGATCGTAGGATCTCTCATCAAGAACCCCGGAGGCGGACTGGCTCCTATCGGCGGATATATTGCTGGAAAGAAAGAATGTGTGGAAAATGCGGCATACCGTCTGACCTCTCCGGGGCTGGGCAAGGAAGTCGGCGCTTCCCTTGGCATTTTGAAAGATTTTTATCAGGGATTTTTCCTGGCTCCCACGGTGACGGCGGGAGCACTGAAGGGTGCGATCTTTGCAGCCAATGTCTATGAAAAAATAGGTTTTGCGGTAGTACCGAACGGCAGTGAGAGCCGACACGATATCATTCAGGCAGTGACCTTCGGTCAGCCTGAGGGGGTTATCGGCTTCTGCCAGGGAATTCAGGCGGCGGCACCGGTAGACAGTCATGTGACACCGGAACCCTGGGATATGCCGGGATATGATGCACAGGTCATTATGGCAGCGGGAGCATTTGTTCCGGTTCCTCCATTGAGCTGTCTGCGGACGGCCCCATCAAGCCTCCGTATGCAGTGTATTTCCAGGGCGGACTGACCTGGCAGCATGCCAAATTCGGTATTCTGAAATCCCTGCAGGTACTGGTACAAAAAGGTCTTGTGACGGAAGAACAGATCCGGAAAGCATGTAGAACTACATTGAAAAATACGAATCCTGTAGAAAAAGCGCAAAATAAAATCTACTAAATTTGTGTACAGAAGAAGCTTTTTGTGATAGTATAAAAAGACGTATGGAAGACAGGCTCACGGGGAGACTGTTCAGCCATGGAGAGTACACAGAAGAAAGAAGAGGAACTACCTTGAAGAGAATTAATTGGGTTTTGATCGTCCTGGTACTGATCGGATTTGTGATCGGCAGATTTATAGGGACTTATTTCGACGGTACTTTTCTGAATTACGGACAGAATTTCGGCCTCAGCAGTCCAGTGGAACTGAATCTCGGTTTCATTATTCTGACTTTCGGGCTGGAGTTTAACATCACGATCGCCAGTGTGATCGGTGTGATCATAGCGTTCGTGGTATACCGTTTTATCCGTTAGGCAGCATACGTCGGAGCAGGCAGAAGGAGACTTATGCCCGAGAAGAATGTACAGGTAAATACAGACCGGGGACTTCCCTATGAGAGATTTCTGCAGTTCGGACCGGAAAATCTTACGGAGGCGGAATTGCTTGCGGTGATTCTGCGAACCGGGACGAAGGAGGATTCCGCGGTGGCGCTGGCTGAGAAGGTACTGGCACTGGCCACCTATCCGAGAGAAGGACTGCTGGGTCTGCATGATGTGAGTGTGGAAGAACTGATGGAGATCCGGGGCATCGGCATGGTGAAAGCGGTGAAACTAAAATGCATCGCCGAACTGTCCAACAGGATGAGCCGGGCCAAAGCCAGAGAGGGGATCTGCTTCACCAGAGCGGATCATGTGGCGGAATATTTTATGGAAAAGCTCAGACACAGGGATACCGAATGTGTGTATCTGCTCTGTCTGGATGCCAAAGGACAGCTGATCCGTGAGAAGAAATTGTCGGACGGCAGCGTCAATATGGCACTGATCTCTCCCAGAGAGATATTTTTGGAGGCGTTAAAGGACAAGGCAGTCAGTCTTATCCTCGTGCACAATCATCCCAGCGGAGATCCCACTCCCAGCAGATCCGACAGGGAGCTGACGGAAAATGTGGCAAAGGTGGGAAACCAGATGGACATTCCGCTGTTAGACCACATTATTATTGGCGATAACAGGTATACTAGCTTCAGAGAGCAAAAATTTTTGATATAAGAAAGGGATAACGACAGTGGCAAACAATGCATTTGGTATCGACCTTGGTACCAACAATATAAAGATCTATAACCGCAATGATGACAATATCATGATCGAAAAAAATATGATTGCCATCGAGAATAAGAATACTTTATTTGCTTATGGTAACTCTGCATTTGAAATGTATGAGAAAGCTCCCAGCAATATTCATATTTCTTATCCGCTTTCCAATGGTGTGATCGCGGATATCAAAAATATGGAGACGCTGGTAAAGTATTTTATCGGTGATCTTCAGAAGGGCAATACCAAGCCTTCTGATTTCTTCATTGCAGTGCCTACGGATGTTACCGAGGTGGAAAAAAGAGCATTCTATGATCTGATCAAAGGAGCTAACGTAAAGGCCAAGAAGATCATGGTAGTGGAGAAGGCCGTGGCAGACGGTCTGGGTCTGGATATCGATGTAAAAAATTCCCAGGGTGTCCTGGTGGTGAATGTCGGCTATGAGACCACGGAAATCTCCATCCTGTCACTGGGCGGTATCGTACTGAGCCGTCTGATCAAGGTGGGCGGCATGAAATTTGATGATGCCATCCGTGCGGCAGTCAGAAGAGAATTCTCTCTGATCATCGGTGGCAAGACGGCTGAGAATGTGAAGATTGCCCTGAAGGAACTGGAAGAAGAAGGAAAGGGTGCTGTAGTATACGGCAGAGACATTGTCACCGGTCTGCCGGTGGAGCGTGAGATTCCTACAAGAATGGTGGACGAGTCTCTGGAGGAGCACTTTAATACCATTATTGATAATGTAAAGGTGATACTGGAGAGAACACCCCCTGAACTGGCAGCGGATATTTACCGTCACGGTATTTATCTGACCGGAGGAGCATCCCAGGTAAGTCATCTGGCAGAGAGACTGGCAACCGGTACCGGACTGCATGTGAATGTGGCTGAGAATCCGCTGACCAGCGTGGCAACAGGACTTGCCAAGATCATCAAGGATGATAACTATAAAACGGTAGCTTATGCAATTGAAGGGATGAGTAAATGAGCCCAGTCGTAAAAAGAAAAGGGGAGAGGTTTACTTTACCGAGTAAATATCTCCTTTTTATTTTAACTATCCTCTGCACCATCATGATGCTGGTGACCTTTGGAACCAATGTATTTAACCGACCGTTCAACAGAGTGGTGGGATATGTGATCGTACCCTTTGAACAGGGGATCGCCAAGGCCGGAGAATGGCTGGCAAATCGTTCCGATGAACTGGTGCAGATCCGGACACTTTTAGCGGAGAACAGTGCCCTGAAGGAGCAGGTGGCTTCCCTGACGGAAGAGAACACTCTGCTGCAGCAGGACAAATATGAACTGAATGAACTGAGAGGGCTGCTGGAGCTTGATGAAGAATACGGGGACTACAATAAGATCGGTGCCCGGATCATCAGCAGAGATTCTGGCAACTGGTATTCTTCTTTTGTCATTGATAAAGGCTCTAATGATGGGCTGGCGGATGATATGAATGTGATCGCCGGAGGCGGTCTGGTGGGACGCATTACGTCCGTAGGACCGAACTGGTCCCGGGTGACTTCCATTATTTCCGACAATTCTAATGTCAGCGGTATGACACTTGCCACGGGTGACAATCTGATCGTATCCGGAGATCTGCAGATGATGGCCCAGGGAGTGATTCCTTTCAGCAAGCTGGTGGACAGCCAGGATGCAGTGGCAGAGGGAGATAAGGTAGTTACTTCCGATATCAGTGATAAATATCTTCCCAATATCCTGATCGGCTATATCAGTACCATCAATAAAGATACCAACAATCTGACGAAATCCGGATACCTGACTCCGGTGGTGGATTTCGAGCATCTGAGTGAGGTGCTGGTGATCACGGACAAGAAACAGCAGGTTCCGGGAGGAGGCGCAGATGGAGAATAACAGCAGCTTCCTGCGCAAGATTGTAGTGGTTCTTCTGATCCTTTTATTTTTTGTCTTGCAGTGCAGTGTATTTAACGGCCTGGCAATGGGCGGAATCATTCCCAATCTGATGATCATTCTGACTTCTTCCTTCGGATTTATGAGAGGGGAGAAGGAGGGACTGCTGATCGGATTTTCCTGCGGGCTTTTATGTGATATTTTTTTCGGAAGTTTCCTGGGATTTTATGCCATGGTCATGATGTACATAGGCTTTGTTAACGGGAAATTCAGCCGGATCTTTTATCCGGAGGATATCAAGCTGCCGTTGGCGCTTATTATTGTCAGCGACATTTCTTATGGATTGATTTGTTACATTCTGATGTTTCTTTTGAGAGGGCGTTTTCATTTCCCGTATTATTTTACAAGTGTGATCCTGCCGGAGGCACTTTACACCATCGTTGTTACGATTATTTTGTATCCTCTGATCCTGAAGATTAATCAGAAACTGGAGGAGAAGGAAAAAAGGAGCGCACAGAAATTTGTTTCGTGAAATTAGAGATCACATTATTAATATTGTGACCAGCAGACTGACAGTACTTATGATACTGTTTGCTTTTTTTGCCGGTGTTCTGCTTTACCGCTGTTTCAACCTGCAGATCGTAAACGGAGAAGAGTATCTGAACGACTTTATCCTTCAGATCGAGAAGACCAGGGATATATCCAGTACCAGAGGACGGATTCTGGACAGGAACGGCAATGTACTGGCGGAAAATGAACTGGCTTATTCTGTGAAGATCGAGGATGTGTTTGAGTCCAGCCGGAATAAGAACGCAAAGGTCAATGACGTTGTCTATCGGCTGATAAAGCTGATCGAGAAAAACGGTGACAGTGTGATCACGGATTTTAAGATCATTATTGATGAAGACGGCGATTATGCCTATTCCGTGGATGGCACGGCGCTGCTTCGTTTTCAGGCGGATGTGCTTGGATACAGAACCATAGACGAGCTTAGTGAAGAAGAAAAAGCCATGACAGCCCAGGAACTGATAGAGTACTTAAGCCGTGCCAAGGGCTTTGCTATCGGTCAGTACGAAGATCCCGAGAACACCAAGACCCCCTTCGTGCCGGGGAAAGGTTATACCAAAGAGGAGTGGCTGCAGATGGTAACCATCCGGTATGCCATGAATCTGACCTCCTTCCGGAAATATGTGGGAACCACTGTGGCTACCAATGTCAGTGCGGAGACAGTGGCGGGGGGGCATGGGAAAAC
>ERZ859980.729-NODE-729-length-17841-cov-2.160576_pt1 | contig 17841 bp, 15 predicted proteins | sample MGYA00509984_ERZ859980 | MGnify/ENA primary metagenome ERZ859980 (study PRJEB30046, sample SAMN00715173) | human gut metagenome | study: EMG produced TPA metagenomics assembly of the A metagenome-wide association study of gut microbiota in type 2... | reverse complement strand
GTCAAGTGAAAGAAGGCTCTTCTCTGAAAATCTATCCATTCGTTACTCCTAGTGTGCAGTCTTTATTCCTTTGTTCGTGTCCAAATCAAAGCCAACCTGCCAAAACAGCACAGCCTACCCAACACGCACAAACCGCACTGTTAAGCCACTTATCCCGATTTACTCCGTATTCCTCGACATCGAAACCACGCACTCAACGTGCTCATCATTATCCAAACAAATATCCATACTCTCCTCAATAATTTGGAACTTGAATTTGATGGATTTTATCCGCTGACCGTTGGACTGGCATTCGTTATAGATCTGAATCTCGGAAACAAGTGCTTCAATGAGCCGGCGTTTTTCGGCATCATTCATTACGGCATACAGCCTTTCAAAACAGATCAGCGCCTTGTAGATATTGTCGCTTTTCAGCTTCAACGGACTGTTTCTTTGCTCTTGTAGAAATAAGCTGATTTTCAACAACTTCTATCTTATCATACATCTTGTAAGAATGATTGTCAAGGTCTGCTCTTTTTGAGGGGAATACTCGCATTTGGAGTGAAATATGGCGGAAAACTGATGCTTTCGGCATTGGATTTTTACGGTTTTGAGATTTATGTGTGAATTTTTGAGGTGATTTGCTGTTTATTCAGCGGTTCCTCAATTGTATTTATAAATGAAATATATTGCGCTTTGTGGAATAATATGTTATAATTAAGCGAACATATAAACGTATACCTAATCTGCTGCCAAAATAAGAGGTGATAACTATTGAATTTGTACGATATTATACCCGAAAATCTATTTTCTGTGCTTGTCTCAAAAAACAAAAATCTGTATGTAAAAACGCTGTTTGTTTTGCTTGATGCATTCAAACAGCATTTGAAAATATCAAAGGACGAGCTGATATCAATGATAAATGCACAGCTTGATGATGATATTATATCTGCGGATTTTACCGAAGAGGAACTGCTTGAAAGTGAACAGTCAATATCAGGCAAAGCACATTTTTTAGTGCGAAAGCTAAAAAGCACAGGCTGGATATTGATCGAAACAGAAAATGATTTTCGAGAGTATATAACCGTTCCCGGGTTCAGCTATAAGATCATACAGCTTTTATATGATGTTGCAAATGTTTCAGAAACGGAGAATTTTGCATACGTTTACTCAACTTATTCTTCTTTGGAGATTGCTAAAAAAACTCGTGATCCGTTTGAAATGATAACTGCACTTAATGACGGAGCTGAACGTACAGAGCGTCTTGTCGAGAGCCTTAAATCGGTTTATCACAGCATCACATATTATAATCAGCAGCTTATAAACACGCTTAACGTCAACAATGTTCTTCACTCTCACTACGAAATATTTCAGGAAGATGTGATTTTGAAGATACTTCGACCATTAAAGATAAAAGATTCTGTTCCCAAATATAAGATTCCAATACAGAATATTCTGAAACTATGGATAGCGGAAGAAGATGTAATAGAGGATATGGTGCAGTACCGGTTGTCAAAGCAAAATGATAATGACGAAGGTGAAATAAGAAACGATATTCTCCGCAAGATACATTATATCATTGATACTTACGATAATCTCGACAAAAAGTTTATCAGTGTTATTGATGAAAAGAACCGTCGATACACTCGTGCAACAACGCAGAAAATTGATTATCTTATCAATTCAGATCAGAGCGTAAAAGGCAATCTTATTTCGTTGCTCAAATATCTTTCCGATGATGAAACGGCGGATAAAACCTTTCAGCTGATAAGCGATTCCTTTGAGCTTTATGAGCAGTTATTTATAAGTGATGAAAGCTTGTATGAGAAAAAGAAAGCGGTAAAAAGATCACGAAATTCTGAGCTTATCATGACGGAAGGACCGATTGATTTTGAAATAAAAGCAAAAGCAATGGCGATGCAGGTCCTTAACAACAAATACAGCAAAAAGAACGTCAATGAATATGTAGATAAGCTTTTGGGTGAAAAAAACGAGATAACAAGCCGTGAGATCGTCATTGGAAATGATGATGATTATATAATGACGCTGCTGTCGGTAGTTCAGGCGAATGATAGGGGCTCAAAATACACGATAGAATTTGCCGATGAAGATGTTCTTTCGGGAAAATACGAGATACCGCTTATGACATACAGAAGAAGAGGTGCGAAATGAGCTTGGATAGATTTGAAAAGATGACTCAAAGGGAAAAAGACGAGTTTTCCAAAATATGCAATAAGCTGATGTCGGCAACATACATGCTTCGTGACGGAACTGATAAGCTTGTTTCAAGAGAGTACAGATTTATCGAAAATGAGTTTGAATTGTTCTCCGATTATCTCAGCTTAGGCGGTTGGAAGATATACAAGGACGCACAATACGGCATCATATACGTTAGAAACGTTGAGGGTTACAATAAGCTTGCTCTGAACAAGCTTACAACTGTAATGCTTATCACAATGAGGATAATATATGAAGATATGCGTGTTCAGGCAAGTAATACAAATGATGTCTGTGTGAATATCGGAGAGTTGTTCGGAAAAATCGTAAATGAGTTTTCTGTATATCCAAAGAAACCGCCGCAAAAAGAGATCAAGGAGTCTTTCAGAATTCTTGAAAATCATAATATAATCAGACGTCTTGACGAGAGCTATGATGATATTGAGTGCAGATTTGTTGTATTGCCGTCAATACTTGTTGCGGTCCCAAATGAAAAATGCAAGACGATATGTGATATGCTTAAAGCGGAGGAGGATAAAAATGAAGGCACTGACGAGATTACTGCTTGTTAACTGGCATTATTTTCAGAATACCGTTATTGATTTCGGCAATATAAACTTCCTTACAGGAAAAAATTCGGCAGGAAAATCAACTATAATCGACGCTCTCCAGGTCGTGCTTATGGGCGAAACAAGAAGCGTTGCTTTTAACCGTGCTGCAAGCAAAAAATCCGAAAGAACGTTGAGAAGCTATCTTGTCGGTTCAATGGGTGAAGACATCGAAAACGGAAACAAAAGCCTTCGTGACGGTAAGGATTTCAGCACATATATAGTTGCGGAATTTTATGATGATTTTAAGTCGGCATTTTTCTGTCTTGGTGCTGTATTTGATACATTTGCGGATGGAAGCGATATAAACAAGCGCTTTTTCTGGCTGAAAAACAGCATTCCCACAAACAGATTTATCGAAAACGGCAAAACAATGGACACCCGCAGAATGACACAGTTTTTCAAGGAGAAATATCCGAATAAATTTGAAACAAAAGACACTTCCGAAGGCTATCGGAGAATAGTTCTTGAAAAGCTCAATATCCACGATGAAAATTTCATTTCAATGCTGAAAAAAGCTATATCATTTGAGCCGATAAATGATATCGAAAAGTTTATCACAGAAAATGTATGCGATATTGAAGATGACATTGATATTGTATCAATGCAGGAGAATATTCTCTATTACAAGCAGCAGGAAGATATGGCCAAACGGTTTGAAGGAAAACTCAGTAAGCTTGAAGAGATATGCAGACAATATGCTGAGATAGAAAAGCTTCGTTCACGCCGCAAAATTCAGCAGTTCCTTATAGATTACGGCACATATAACAGTCATTGCCTTGAGCTTGAACAGGCACAAGCCGATTTTAAGAAATACAATGATGATATTGCAGAATTTGAGCAGAAAAAAGAAGAACTTGAAAAATTGAAGAATCAGCTTGAAAATGAACATACACAGCTAATAAACGAAAAAGCAAAATACTGGAGCGACAATAACGGCGACCGGCTGAAAGATGAAGAAAAGCGTTATACACAAGCAATTGAAGACTATGACAGAAGCATTTCAGGCTTTGTTACCGATATAAAAACATCATCAATACGCTGGAACGTTAAATTTTCAAACTGTATCGAAAAGATAGATAACGAAAGAATTACAGCAGAAATAAAGACGGTCATATCGTATCTTCAAAGAACGGATAAGTTTTCAGAAGCTGACTTTGAGCTTTTATCTCCCGAATACTTCTCAAAGATAAGAGAGGCATACCTTAATGCAAAGAGCAGCCTTGATACAATTGAAAGGGAGCTTGCCTCTGAGCTTAAAGAGCTTAATTCTAAGAAGGCAGAGCTTGAAGGACTGATAGTTCGGCTTCAAAAAGGAATAAAGGCATATCCGCAGAATGCTGAAAAGTTAAAACAGGTCATTCATGATGAACTGAAGAAAAAATACGGTTCGGATATTCCTGTTGATTTTCTCGCCGATAAGATTGAGATTACAGACGAAGAATGGCATAATGCTGTCGAAGGTTATCTGAATACGCAGCGTATGAACATTATCGTTCCTCCCGAATATTTTATGGATGCTTATCGGATTTACAAAAAGGTTCGTGATGAAGAGAAAATTTTTGAATATGCCATTATTGATCTGCAAAAGGTATATGAAGATGCTCCAAAGCCGATGCTAAACAGCCTTGCAGAGATAGTAAAAAGCAAGGATAATTATGTGCAGGCATATATTGATTTTTTGCTTGGAAAAGTCATTCGCTGTGAAAGCGACGATAAAATCCGCAATTTCAGAACATCTGTCACAAAGGACTGTATGCGGTATCATAATTATGCCGTTAGTCCGCTTAATCCAAAAGCGTATGAGTTCCCTTACATCGGAAGAAATTCAATCGAAGTCCGTATTGCCAAATGCAAGCAGCAGTTGGAAGAGATTAATGCAGATATAGAAGAAAAATCAGAGATAAATTCCGTTGTTGTCCCTATTGTATTTGGAGAATGGTTCTTAGCTGAAAATTACATTTCTTTGGCGGTAGTTTCTGCGTTCAAAAATTATGAAGCCAGAAATAAATGTAAGGATAAGCTGCTTGAAATACAGCAGACGTTAGACAAAATCAACTTTTTTTGGCTTGAAGAAATGGACAAAAAAATTTCCGTCAAAAAGGCAGAAATTGATTCGACAGTCAGGGAAAAAGAGGATACTATCCAATTTATTTCCGATTACAAACATGAAAGAGATGATACTTTTTCAAGAATTATACCCGAAACAGAACAGAAAATTTCTGAGATAAAAAGTAAGATTGATATGGAGTATTCCGAAGAATATCGAAACAACGAGGGTATTCCGAGATATAGCTTTGAGCTTGCCGAGTGTGGAAGTCCGAGTGCTGTTTCCGATAAGTTCAACTCGCCTGTCAAGGGTACGACATCGCTTATATCGGCAGGAGAAAAAGAGCTTGTTGAAAAGAGAAACGAATACAATATGTCGGAACAGGCTTCATTCAGAGTTTCCGATGTGAACAATAACGACGAGTATGATGAGGCGTATCGGAAGATCAGAGATTACGAGTTACCTAATTATCGTGAAAAAATCGAAAAAGCTAAAAACGATGCTATGGAGCAGTTCAAGAGCGACTTTATTTATAAGCTCAGAGCCAATATTCAAAGTGCTGAAATGAAGATCGACGATTTGAATAATGCTCTGAAAATGGCACAGTTCGGAAATGATAAATACAGGTTTTCTGTTGAGCCGAATCCTGCATTTCTGGAGTATTACAATATGCTGATGTCAAGCCTGCTCGATGACGGCACGGAGGGATTATTCAGCTTCAATTTTACCGAGAAATACAAGAGTGTTATTGACAATTTGTTTGAGCAGATCATCAGCTTTGACAGTAATTCCGAAAAGTCAACGCAAAGCGTTAAAATGTTCAGCAAATATCAGACGTATCTGACATTTGACCTTATTACTACCGATAGCAGCGGCAGAAGAGAAAAGCTTTCAAAGTCTATAAACACAAAATCTGGAGGAGAAACGCAGACTCCGTTTTATATCGCAGTTCTGGCTTCCTTCGCACGTTTGTACAGAACAAATGACCCAAAAGAAACCGGAAACACAATGCGCCTTGTTATTTTTGATGAAGCTTTTAATAAAATGGACGGTGAAAGAATTATTGAGAGTATAAAGCTTCTGCGAAAATTCGGTTTGCAGGCTATAATATGTTCACCTCCCGAGAAAGCGTCCGATATTGCACCCATAGCCGATAAGACACAGCTTGTTTATAAGGAGGCTATCGGAGAAGTTTACAGATCGACCGTTGTTGAATGGACAAAAGAAATGAGTGAGATTAATGGATAATGAATCGGCTATTCTGAACAGACTGCTGGACAAATTTGAGGATAGAACTCCGGGTTCAAACCGCCGAGTAATGATTGACTTCGACAAAAGTAATATAAAGATACCCGATATTGAAAGCGGTGAATATCGGGGCTTCAGAGAAGATATGCTGCGCCTGAAAAGCAGAGGCTTTATTGAGCTTGACTGGACAAGAAAAAATTATCTGATAAAAAGTGTATGGCTCAATCTTGAAAATGTCGATACGGTATATGAGTATCTTGGGCGTGAAAACAGAGCCTCAAAGGTTGGCAGAGTGCTTGAACTTATCGACAAAACGCTGGGACGGATAGAATCGGATTGGTTGAGAACCTATCTTTTATCAAGCCGAGAATATATGCTTGAAAACAACAAGCTCACAGGAGTATGGGGTAAGAAACAGCCATTTCTGAATAATTTTCTGTCTGCACTCGTTGGAATAAACGATCTGCACGGAAGTTCAATTTCGATGAGAGCGTTCAGTATCAATATCTATAGTGATTCAAAGTTTTTTGAAAGGGAAATGAAGCCATTTGTTATAACAGTCATAAAAAACAATGAACCTGATTTAAAGGGTATTGATGAGATAAGCGATCGTGAAGTTCTTGCGCAGGTCGGGATAATAATGATGTCCGAAATTTTTGAGTTTTGTGGGAATGTTCGGATAAATTTTGTCGGCGGAACGGTTGATTTTTCTCCTATAAAAAATGGTGCTTGTGTATTGGATGAAAGCGTTTCGGATATATGCAGTATAGATATTTTTGACACGGATAAGATCATATTTATCGAGAATAAGACGAATTACACCGAGTATTGCCTTAACAGGCAAACAGACCGTGAGCTTGTAGTGTATCACGGAGGTTTTTACAGTCCCAAGCATGGCGAATTCTTCCGCAAGCTTTGCGATGGCAAAGATATCCCCACATATTTATGGAGTGACATTGATTATGGCGGATTCAGAATGTTTATGCGTCTGAAAAAGAATATTGTTCCTTCGCTTGAACCGTTAAATATGAATATTGATTCCTTTGAACGCTATAAAGAAAAGGGTCTGAAAAGAGATGATAAATACATAATGACACTTCAAAAGCTGACTGAAGATCCTGATTATTCTGTTTTCTATGAAGTAATTTCAGCAATTATCAATTCAAAGGTCACGGTTGAGCAGGAGTGCTTTTTGGAAAAGGAAAAGTGTTAGTATAAAATGAATACGGGGATTTGAGGTGGCGGTCCATTGAGTGACCATTGCACGGTTGAATTGAAATCCGGCCTTATGGTCGATGTAGAAAGATAAGTATAGACGCACGAAGCCCTCCCAGCCATGATGGTTGAGAGGGCTGTCTTCGCTTTATTCGTCTAACATATTATCTATATACTGTATAAATTCTGCACTTTTGGCTACACGTCCATTTCCTCCATGCAGTTTATATATTTCGTATACTCTATTTCGAATATCTTCAATTAAGGTATCCGTTACAGAATCCATATCCAAGTTCTTAATGTCAGCGGGAGTAATATTTTTCTTACCCAATACATTTGCAATAACTGCATACAATACATAATATAAAATATCACTTTTTTCCGCTGAAGAATAATCAGAACCGCTTCTTACGTTTTTCTGAATTTTTTTACCCAGTGAAGCTACTCTATAAAATACCTCTAGATCATTATTCTTTTCGTATAACTCGTTGTATGTTTTTTCGTCATTCAGCAATGTCGATGGTCTTGCTCGTGCATAATCTGGCTTTTTCAGGAAAATTGTAATAAGGCATTGTGCAAGAAAAGATACCCCAACAATTTCCGCAGGCTTACGTCCATGATTTTTATAATAATTTTTTCTTCTATCGTAAAATAATCCTCTACTCTTAAAATACATTTCAATTTGAAGATGTATAGAATCAGTCACACGCAATGTTGCTTTTGGAATATTTGTCTGATTATTTGTAGCAAAGATAATTTGATCTCTTGATTCTTCATTATCAGGAACAATTATCCTTAGCAATATGGAACGTTTTTCTGACTCCAGTGCTTCTCTATTTTCTGAAAAATAGTTATATATCTCCATTGAAGTTTGTAATCCATTAACAATTTCAGGATTAACAATTTGCAACTCTCTGTTATTTACCAATGTAGCTTCGGATGCTAGTACTGTAACTCCATTATTTAACCACCAAAAATCATTGTCATCGGCTCTACGCAATGTTTCGGATATACTACTGTTTACATTATTTTTTCCTTGATAATCACGCACATTAGAATCAAAAAAACTCTTTCTCACATCGCCTTCATCATTTACTATAAAGTTAAAATAGCTTTTCAAATCAACTAACGCAATATAATTTTTTTGATTTGGTGAAATCGGGATATCTGCAAATTTGAGATTCACTCTATTTTCTATCACTGCATTATACATATCAAACAGAGTATCAGAATCAACAAAAGTTACCTCAACAACTGCATTCGGGAATAATCCTTTTATGGTATCTTTCAGTTCTTCGGCCTGCTGAATTACATTAGGATGTAATTCTGATGCTAATGTTGCATAGTAAAATCTAAATTTAAGCTTTACCCTGCTGGTTATCAAACGTGTATATGTATCTCTAAACGTAGTAAATGCTTCGAGAACATCGGCATTATACCTTGCCGTAAAATCAGTTGTTGTTTTTGATAAATCCAGAAGATTTCCAGAGATGGTTTTCCACTTCATCACAGCATCTTCTCCAAATGACGTGTTCTTCTTTGATTGGATAATATCATTTCCAGAATGGAATCTTTGGGCGCAGATATATGTTCAACAACATCTGGCGTAATAAGTAAATTATCTAAAAATAAATAAATCGAATCGCATCCTCCATCCAATCCTTTTCCCACGATACCATTATCTACTTCATCGTCACTTAATCCTTGATTTTTCAATATTTGACTTGCTGAAAAAAATTCAAAATAATCTGATATGTTGCTATAGTTATCATTATTCTTAAATTCTTGTTCAATTAAATTTTCTAGCAATATTTGTGCATTCTTACTCATCTTTTATCCTCCACTTACGCAGTTATTTTCCTGTTATCTATTCCGCTGTATTCCACTGCCAAGTCCGCTTCTTAGTATCGAGTGGCTTAAACTGCGGTCGGCTCTGACAACCATCCCAGTGCCACAGCCTATGATATCTAATCCACAGCCTAAACCCTACCGCATTTTTTCGACCATCCACTTTTTCTTTAATCAGACCGAAAAGTAAATATGTTACCATACAAGAAAACCGAGCTTTCAGCAAGGCTTCTCTGATGACGCTGACCTCGCAAGAAGCCTAGAAATACGTCACTTTCAACCTTGATTTATCTTTCCTCGACATCCCCACCACGCTCTCCACATGCCTTGGGACAATAGCGTGAATAAAAATGTCGTTATCTACGCTGCCCACACAACCATCGGCATCAGGAATATGCCGTTGACTGGTTGAGTCAGGACACCCTGATCGATTTCATTGTCTCGGTAAATCATGAGACTTTAGAACATGTTTTTTATGATGGTCGATGCAATGTTTTTTCCCTCTCGGTGGTCACTTGCTGTTTTTGAAACCGTTGTTTTGTATCTACCATCTCCATAGTAAGTAAGCCGATAGTGTTTACCGTCTTCGGTAACGGTAAATCCCAAATCCATTAGCGCCTGCCGCAAAGTTCCGCTCATCGTCCTATAGTCTCTAAGGAGAAATTTTATTGTATTTGCTCTTTTTTCAGACGCACCTTCAAATCCGTTCCTTTGAATGATATCTGCCAGAACATCATATCTTCTTGTTTTGGTGGCTGTATTTTTCAACTTTTCTGCAACAGCCTCTAATATCATCTCTTTTATTTCCCCTGGAAAGAATTCATCCTCAACTCCGAGGTAAATGATAGCAACATCTTCTGTCGAGTCGAGCTTGGCCTTTAAGCCCTGATTTTCATAAGACAACGCATCGTTTGCTTTTGTTAATCGCTCAACCTGTTGCTGAAGCCTTTTTATGTCAGCATCAAAATACTCAATCAGTTCATCTGCATCATTAAGTGCTTTGGCCTTTTCAAGTTCTGCAGCAACCCGCTCTTCTTTCTGGCGGCTGTATCTGTCGCGTAATAGAGCATTGTTAACTCCAGACCAAGTGTAAAGTGTATCCACCAACTGAGAGTTGCTATACTGTATAACGCTTCGTATAACCCTCTCCATCAAAATATCATCACTGCCTTCATAGGCGCGATAAAGGAATCTCTTGTGTCCTACTGCTTGGTTAGGGTAGTAGATGCCGATTGCGCCATAGTATTCATTCTTATCGTCACAATCGCGTCTTAACCGACTGTTTAGCCAGCCTTCCTTTTGGACAAGTACATGGGCAACCCCTTTGAGCCGGCTGGCAATCCATTTCACATTCACCGGATCCTCTCCGAAGAATGTTTTAGAAATATAGACAACCGGCAAACGATAATGGCTGACCCCATTAATGACATCAACAAGGATGTCCAAATTGTCCTTATCGATAATAACGGGTCGATTGGACACGGGGAGATTATTATCGTCCTTTATGTAGCCCTTTTCTACCAGGAGTGAAATAAAGTGAGGTGTTGAGAAGCCGGATTCGACGGTCAGTGCAGATTCAAGATAACTTCTATCCAGGCGAACGGACATTTTCATGTCGTTAAAGTTCATGACATAGTCAGTATCCCAAACCACACCGTCAGTTTCGGTCTTTTCATAGCGTATGGCAATGGTATTCTGATTCCGGTATTCTTCTATGGCAAGCCACAAAGAATCGTCTCCATATCGAATGTTTCTTTCCCCGTTCCAAACCAGCCCGGGAATAACGTTTTCTTTATGAGGACTTCCTTGATTCCATTCGATGGCAAGGCGAATAAAATCGTCTTTGCTCATTGTATCATTAATCGATAAAACAGTAGAGAATAAAAGCATGTCAATACCTCATTTCAATTCAAATCCGCTTCCGTTAATTTTTACCTCCACGCGTATATGGAGCAACATGGATTTCTTTACCATTCCAATGACGCGTATATCCAGAAACGGTATGTTCAATAGGCGAAGCATGTGTACCGTGTTCCAAGCTGTCCGAAATAGCAGAAGCAATTGTTTCTGCAGCTTTACTCGTTCCAGAAGAGTTTACGGAGGGCCCACTAATACTTGAACCGGTGTTATGAGAGCTGCTATGTGAACCACCTGTAACTCTTGAAGCCCCATAAGATAAGGCTGCTCCAGCAGAAATTTTCGTTCCCTCAACTATAATTGAAGACAATATAGGGTGATTGGTTCTAAAGTTTTTCCACCCATCTGTTACCTTGTGAAATCCACGGATAATAAACGATTCGGATTGATTTGTAATTGGGGCTGAATCAACTCTCGGACTATCACTTTTCGTAGCAATAGTTTTTTTCTCAGTGTTAATAGGTTCGGCTTTTATTTCATCCGCGATTTTAGGATCACTCTTAACAGCTTTTTCCTCAGGGGCGGCATTGTTTTCATTCAGCACCGCTGAACTTTCTGTACAGATTGGTACGCTAAGTTTAAATACCTCGCATGGAATATACTTTCCATCACCAAAATCATAGAACTGTTTGGTAACAGGGTCATAATACCAATTTGTAGGATTCTGCCAATTCCCACGGTGAGCCTCAAAATGCTCTTGATGAGTAAGGAATTGTATATTATCGGGTTCACCTTGATATTCAGGATACTCCGCCGCACTTTTCATATGCTGTCCTTCAAAGGCTTTTCCATCTTCATCGTAGGCTTTACCCCGGTCGATAATATCCTGCTGCTGTTTTTCGGTCCAATCTCGTGTACCTTCACCCTCTAATACACGCTGCTGTTCCTTTTCCCAAGCAAGTCTGATTGCTTTACTCGCATCAGCTGTTCTTCTCGACATAGGATCACTCTCCTATCCCGAGCAAGTCATAAAGATCCTTCAGGAATGAATAAAAATCTTCATAAACTTCATCTTCTTCGATCCGTCCGCCTTCAAGATTATAAATGGAGATTTTTTCTCCATCCCTCTCGCAGAGAATAGGATCGCCTGTCGCCAATGCGCCGATTACTATATACTTGTCATCAGGTCTGTCAATGCTATTAATATCAATAATCGGCTTGTGTTCAATTCCATAAAACTGAACACCGGCAGGCAAAAAACACTCGCCGCCATCTGAAAGCATTAACCACTCTCTGTATTGCGTTGGGAGCTTGACATTGTTTTCAGCTTCAAACTGGTTAATTTGTTCTTCGGTAACTCCATCGAAAAACAGCATTTTCCCCTGGTTACTTATTACATCAACTATACTTTTCAGTTCTTCCGAAATCATATACAATAAACCTCCGTTACAGTAAGATTAAACTGAAGACTAAACATCTCTCTTCATGTACGTGATCTGGATATCGTAACCCAGCTTTTCAAGCATCTCCACGAACACCTTGTTCACGATGCCGTCCTTCTTATTTATCAGCCTGCTGATATGCTCCGCCTTCTTCATTCGGATTACCTTTACCTCTTACCGAAAAATAATTGCCTTTGGAACAGTAACTATCTCCGGTTTGTTTTTGCATATATAGAACTCTTTATACTCTTTCTTAATTAGAATCCAAATAAACTTGCAAAGCCACGGACAAAGGATTTAACACCGTCAACCACAGCACTACCTACCGATTTTAAAACTTCAATAGCTTTATCACGGACTTTCTGCACACCCTTAACAATAGCTTGAGCGACTTTTGAACCCGCCATATATCCTATTGTTCCGCCAATAAATCCACCGACAGCTGTTCCTACAGGTCCTAAAACAGAACCAATAGTTGCTCCAATTGCTGCCCCTTTTGTTGACGTAGCAATACCGGCTACGCATGATGCGGTTGTTTGTTCCATTGCATCAAGACCTTCTTTAGCGGTCAATTCACCAGTTGCAACCTTACCTAAAACCTTAACATTTTCAATGGCCACAAAAGCAATGTTGGCAAAGGTGCCTCCTTTTGTTCCTTTAGGGATAACTTTCAAAATGCCTTTTTCCGATGCCGCTTTCAAGGCTCCGGCAGTTGCTGTTTTCACGCCAAAGTCCGCACCCGACACAATAGCAGTCTCAATAACTTCTTTTCCGTCAACAGGCTCTCCATTCCATACTTTAGTGGCAATCGCCATACCCGCACCAACAGCAGCACCTTGCACACAAGCGTAACCTGTCTGTTTTCCAATACCAATCGCTAAGTCCTTTGCTACATAATCATTCCAATCAGCATCCATGAAATTACCGGTTTGAGCTTTTTCCTGCAATTCCTTTGCCTGTTCTTTTGTTAAAGGTTTACTTGATACGTCACCATCACCGATAGTGGAGGTAACCGTCTTATTAGGAAAGGCCTCTTGAACTGCTGCTACCTGTTCTTCTGGAACAACAATGGTTTGATTATTATAGTTACCGGAATTAATCATACGGATAGTATCCTCAGCAGTTGCACCGTATTTCATTTGGTACTGATGTATTCTTTTTCCGGTAGCATCTTTGATGATTACATCAAAACCATTTTTGGTATAAGTTTCTCCCGGTTTCAACGGCTGTACTTCCGCTCTTAAACCACTACCTTTGGCGGCTGCATTCATGTTAAATGAGTTGACATGATGTTGTTCAGCAATGAATCCATCTAAATTTGGATTCATGCTTGGGGTAATATATCCGCTCCCTTTTGTGGTTATCGTTTCATGCATAGCTGCATTTGCATTTTTCACAGCATCATCCAAACTCTGTAAATATCGCGCGCTCTCTTGTGCTGACATTTGCGAAGTGGACTGAAGTATAGAAGACGCAAACCAACTATCCTTACTTCTTCCTGCTGCAATTGCTTCCTGTTGAGATACCTTCATATCTTCTGTTACTTTAAGAGAACTGATAATCTCGGTACTTATTTCTTCGATTTCTTCGGAAGTTTTTTCCGGAAGTTGCTTTTGAAGTTCCTGTGATAGCCATTCTTCTACCGGCATCTTGTCCTTAGAAGCTGCATAGCTTTCAAAAAATTCCCTTTGGATTTTAGATACATCTTTAGCCTCTTCTTCTGACAAAATCTTTTCTGAAAAGTCAAATTCGTATATTTCTTCTTTCTTATCCATTGTTCAACTTATCCTCTCGATGAATATCCCTTTAATATTGCTGCAAGTGATGAGTAAGGAAACGGTACTGCTTCTGCTACTGCTTCTGCTACTGCTATCTTAGAGGTAGCATTTATGCTCTTACTTTCCGCATGGTCAGCAACAACTTTTTTAGTAACAGGTTTAGAAGCCATTTTATTTTCTGGGTTGCTTGCCGGCTTTAAGTCCATATCCTTAACAGCTTCCTTAATTTCTTTAATTCGTTTCTCCAACGTACTGGAAATAGATTTGATATTCTTTTGAGCTGATTTCAAATCCTCCGTAGTCAACTGCTCCCTACCTTCAATAAAGCAGCTTTCAATTGCATCCTTTACGATAGCCTCTAAATCGGCACCGTTATATCCACTTGTCAATTTAACAAGTGAAATAATATCCAATTCTTTGTTCCATTTGTGGCGCTTTTTAAGATGAATTTCTATGATTTTTCTTCTTTCTTCATCGTTAGGGAAATCAACATAGAACAATTCATCAAATCGTCCTTTTCTCAAAAACTCTGCTGGAATCTTTGAAATATCATTCGCTGTTGCCACAATAAAAACTGTATTTTCTTTTTCCTGCATCCAAGTCAAGAACTGCCCGAATAAGCGTGTAGTAACATCACTTCCACCGCCGGAACCTCCGACACCAGAAAAGGCTTTTTCGATTTCATCAATCCAAAGAACACAAGGACTAATTGCCTCGGAAAGCTTTAATGCCTTTCTCATGTTTTGTTCAGACTCACCAATATATTTTCCTAACAAACGTCCAACGTCAAGTCTGACTAATGGAATCTCAAATAATTTAGCGGCTGCTTTTGCGGCCAAACTTTTACCGCATCCAGGCATACCAACGATCATTATTCCTTTTGGAATGTCAACACCAAATTTGATAGCTTTATCTAACTGATTGAAAATTATCTCTTTCTTATAAAGCCATTCCTTTAGATTTTCTAAACCACCAATATCTTCAATGCCCTCATTTACAGGAATCATTTCAAGTAATCCGGCTTTTTTAATTAGTTGTTCTTTCTGACTGAGAATCAAACGCTTATCATCAAAGTCTAAGCAACCTCCATCTTGGTATGCCAGGTTTAAGATTTGTTTTACTTGAAATTCATTTAATCCCTTGAAAGACAATGCGATTTCGCTTAAAACATCATCCGTCACATCAATTTTTAAGTCCTTTGTAAAGTTTACCATTATATTCTTGATTTCAGAAACTGATGGTAATGGCATATCAAACACTGTAATCAAATCTTCCAATTCATCCGGAATACAAAGTTTGCTTGAAACAATAAAAACAGAGGCATTATAATTTTCATTATATAGATTTCGTTCAGCAATATATTTCAACAATGAAATAATTTCAGGCTTGTCTAACTGATTGTGAACGTCCTTTAAGACAATAAACATAGCGTGTTCATATCCGTCATCTTTTACGAGATTAAGAAAATTATAAAGGTCACACTCTTTCATCGTGGATTTTGTCTTAAAGTCTACAATACCTAATCCATTGTTGTATTCTACTATTTTCCTATTATCCGTTATGTCCGCGATGATTTCATCAATTATCTTAAAGTCGAAATGATTGATGTAAATAATCGGATATAAGGCATCAATATATGAAGCTATTAAATCTCTTGCACTGTTCTTCATAATTATACCTCCATATATAACAATTCATTAGTTTCATCGTTACACTGGTATTCCAGTCCATCAAACTTAACCAATTTATTATTCACATCAGTATTTCCAAGCTTTTCAGAGAAATTGCCTGCATTTTTGATAAATGTTCCCGCAGCAATAGATATAACCATCAATTTCACTTCCGGTCTTTCAATTGGATCCCACATTGCCTGAGTATTTCTCTTAACGATTTTCAAATCGTCACCAAGAATTATTTTTGCTTTAGCGGTCGCCAATAATGCGGTTTTAACATTTGAATATATTTTTGTATTTGCTTTTTCACCGATCCAAAATTTTCTAAACGCATCTCTTGTGAGAATTGCAAAAATAGCTTTTGGAGCAGATTCTGCTAAACGGAAATACAATTCATAATGATCCAATTTAAACAAACCCATGTACTCTCTTTCCATTTGAATAGCATCTGCCTTTAACAAAGCCATATTGTCTTTGTTTTCTTCCATGTGCATAATTAATGCTGTGTAGCCGGAATGGTAATCATCAATAACCTGGTTTTTAGCATATGCATTTTCCTTATATATTGCATTCAATTCTTTTTCTTCATCCAAGTATATAAGAATACCAATAGCTTTTTCAATGTCTGCATCATCCATTTCTGCCACTTCAAAAATCTTAACTAAAGAAGTAACGATTTCTTTTCTATCCAAAGATTTGTCAATAGCCTCAACTGCAGTATATTGTTCATCGTAGCCTCTAACATTTAACCAACGTAATAATAATCCATTTTCGAAATATTTGAGCATATCCTCAATTGAAAAATGCTCCTGTAATCCCTCAATAGTTCTTACAGGGTAATTGTCCAGAATTAAATTAAACTTAATTGTCTTAGCCATTGCTAATACCTCCCATAGGTTATTTCTTTATTATATCAAGCTACATATATAATCTGTCATTCTTTGCAAGATTAATCATTATTTCTTCAATTCCGATATTCTCAGGTAGTAACTCTACCATCGGTTGGCTTTTTGTGGTCTGTGCACGCCTCAATTTTACAGCACCTTCAACTTGTCCTTTTGCACACAAATACTGAACCTGTCACACGGTAGTATCTCAACATTTTGCTGTTTCTCTTGTTATTGCATATCAATAAATCATATATGTCACCTACATTTACTCAATTTATACATTCAGCAACAACGATATTGATTCATTACTGAGTTTCATTGTACACATCACAAGCCTTTTTCGATTATTACATACAATGTCCTTATTCTACTGCATATAATTATATTCACTTTTGCGAAATTTGTCAATATTTCTGTTCTTTGAAAGCTAATTCTTCATTGGATAATTCTGCGGTAAAAGTATTACCAACTTTTCCTAGTTCAATCAAAGCACCCTTGAAGCGAATATACTCCTCAGCAGTTCTTGGTTTGTTGCCATATTTTCTTTTGTCCCATCAGTAATAGCCGTAAAGCCCATTCGTATCTCACTGCTGTTTTTCGTGATGACGGTCTGAAAACCATGCTGCATTTTTTCAGATCCGACTTTTGACCGGAAGGGTCCTGATGTAATTATCTCATGATTTTGTAAGGAGAACAACGCACTCAACGTGTTATAATATATCTTTGTACGTCCAAAAAAACGGACACAACGAAATATTTGATAATCCCATCATTTTACACAAGAAAATTCAATATCAAAGCAGGGCGCTTAAGGCAAATGCACGAAATTTAAAATATCTTTTTGCATTTTGATGAAGTGATAATTATGATGTATGAATAATAAAAATACAAGATTAATGTTGAATCACCTTGCCGGTTCAGCTTTCGTTTTAAATAAATCGTTCGATTTAAGGAGATGACCCCATGCCCAGACGACCACAGCGTCCCTGTTCCTACCCCAGCTGTCCCAACCGTTGTGACGGACAGTACTGCGACG
>ERZ859980.728-NODE-728-length-17892-cov-1.849638_pt1 | contig 17892 bp, 13 predicted proteins | sample MGYA00509984_ERZ859980 | MGnify/ENA primary metagenome ERZ859980 (study PRJEB30046, sample SAMN00715173) | human gut metagenome | study: EMG produced TPA metagenomics assembly of the A metagenome-wide association study of gut microbiota in type 2... | reverse complement strand
AAGATGTAGGATTTCTTTATTATTCATTTGTTATTCTTTTTCGTTTAATGCTCACAATAAAAAATATACAATTTTGTACAAAGCATTTTGCACTAATTGTATATTTTTTAGTTAACCCAATAATATTTATAATCTATTTTACATTTTCTCGCTCTTTCAATTTAATTCTTTTATTTTTTGCAATTACTATATAAACTACTGTACAAATTATAAAAATAATTAATGATAACAATTGTGAAACTCTTATATTTCCCATCATTAAGCTATCTGTTCTAAGACCTTCTATAAAAAATCTAATAAACGCATACCCTATAAAATATAAAAAAGTAATTTGTCCAGAAAATTTCCTATTTTTGCTTACTTTTAATAGTATTAAAAATAAAATAAAACTTCCAACTGACTCATATAAAAATGTTGGATGCACATATTTTGTAACTCCATTTTCTATTACTTCCATTTTTAATGGTAAATCTGTTTCTGTTCCATATGCCTCAATATTTATGTAGTTTCCCCATCTTCCAATTGCTTGTCCTAATGGAATTATTGGTGCAATATAATCTGTCAAATTTAAAATATTTACTTTTTTAATTTTACAAAAAACAATTATTGTTACAACTGCACCTATAATTCCTCCATAAATGGCAAGTCCTCCATTTCTAAAGTCTAATATTTCCAATGGATTACTTGTGTAATAATTAAAATTAAATATCACGTAATATGCTCTTGCACATAAAATTGAAATTGGAATCATAAATATGCATAAATCTAAAATTGTATCAAATTTTATATTATATCTGCCACTTTTTAATAGTGACCATATTATTCCAATTACAATTGCAGAAACTATTAAAACTGCGTACCAATAAATGTCAATTCCTGCAATTGTAAAGGCAACTCTTGAAATAAGTCCTGTTTTTATAATCATATTTTTTACCTTTTATAAACTATATTTTTCTATAAAACTTAATTTTTAATTACTGACAATACCATGTTATCTTCTACAAACACTTCATTTAATAGCTCTTTTGCGTATTCCATTGTAATATTGTCATATTCATCTACATAATCAAATGAATTAATTTGTTTTACGGTATCTGCCAAAAACATTCTGGAAATGCTTGCAACATCATTAAACTCTGTTACAAATTCTCCATATATTTTTCGTTTCATTCTTTCAAAATCTTCTATCACAAAACCGTTATTTTTTAACTTTTCAATTTCAGTTATCAACATATCTTGTACCAATTGTGGGTTATTTGACTGTCCACTTATTAATATATGTGCATATTGATTTGAAAATTCATATTCAGAATCTGCTTCTCCTAGTAATATTTGCTCTTCATATAATTTTTTATATAAATTAGAACTTTTTCCTATGAGTAAATTTAAAATAACTTCAATAGCCATATGTCTTCTTACACGCTCTGATGGATTTACAATTTTGTCTTTTATACCAATCATAAAAATTGGCATACTTACAGACATTGATTTTTCCATATGTTTTTCATTTATTTCTTTTGGCTCTTCTTCATAAATTCTGTGTATTTCTCCAATATTTTTAGAAGGTTTTAAACGTTTTTTTATTTCTTCTAATATATTTTGTGGTTCAAAATTTCCACATACAACAAGCACCATATTTGATGGATTATAAAATGTATTATAACACTTGTATAATATGTCTGGATTTATTGGTGCTATAGAATCAATACTTCCAGCTATATCAATCCTAATTGGACATTTTGAATATAAGCATTTTAAAGTATTTAAATATAACTGAAATCCTGGGTCATCGTCATACATCATTATTTCTTGACCAATTATTCCTTTTTCTTTTTCAACATTTTCATTTGTATAATATGGACTTTGAACATAATCCATAAGTTCATCTAAACCTTTATAAAAATTTTCGTCTTCACTACATTCAAATAAATATGCAGTATGGTCATTTGTTGTATAGGCATTTGCATCTAGTCCTAGAGCCATCATTGTATCTAGGCTGTTTGTTCCATTTGGTTGCTCAAACATTTTATGCTCTAAAAAGTGTGCAACGCCATCTGGAACAGTAACTTCTTCACCTGTTTCTGGCAATATAAATTTATTATCAATTGAACCAAATTTAGTTCCCCATATTACAAATTTTTTTGTACTTTCCTTTTTGGGAACAATAATAACCTTTAGTCCATTATCAAGGTCTTCAATATATGCTTTTTCTTTTATTTTTAAACAATCTAATATTTTCATCCTTTTATAAAAGTTCTCCTTTCATTTACTAAATTTTGCATTTTGTGAATTACAAATTTTTTAAAATTTGCTAGTTTACTAATTTTTCAAATTCTATAAACTTTAAAATCCGTCACTAAATTAGATTTTTATTCTTGGCCTGTTAGGAAATATATTGTATTTATTTTTATTTTTTGTGCTATTTTTAATATTTCCGCTTTTGTCACTTTCCTTATATTAGTTATATATTCATCTAAACTAACAAATTTATTTGATAGCTCTTGAGCAAAGTAGTACATTAGCTCCCCGTCTTGAGTATCTGGTATGCTTTTTACTGATGCATATATTAGTTGTTTTGCGCTTTCTATGTCTTCTTCTGAAAAATCACCTGTTAACATTTGGTTTAATTGTTCTTTTATTATTTCTACAGCTTTTTCGTAATTTTTAATTTCTATTCCGCATCTAATTATTATTATGCTTTTAGCTTTTAAATAACCAGAACCTGCTGTGTAAGCTAGACTCGCTTTTTCTCTTACGTTTTGGAATAGTTTAGAATTTGCCCCTCCTCCTAATATTACATTGTACATTGATGCGATATATTGCTCATCTTCCTTTAAATCATTTATATCTAATCCTATCATCAATTTGCCTTGTGTAATATTCATTTTTTCTGTTATTTGCTTTGGCTCACTTATTTGCTTATTTTCTGTCTTTATGTCTGTTGGTATATATATTGCTATTCTTTCATTTAAATTAGCTAAAATTTTATTCTCATTTAAATTATCTATATTGAAACCAGATACAAACACATCTATTTTACAATTTGATATTAAATTTTGGTATTGATTATATAAATCTTGCTCTGTAATTTTTTCTAGGTCCTCTGTGTATCCAAATTTATATAATCCATATGGTTCATTTTTGAACATTTCTTCTAGGCATCTATCTAAGGCATATTTAGTTTTGTTATCAATTTTTCCTTCTATTAATTGTTTTAAAGTATTTTTTTCTCCATCTACATATTCTTTTTTGAAAGTTCCATTTTCTGTATAAGGATTAAAAACTATATCTGATAATAATTGTAAAGATTTTTGTGCTAAATTTTCTTGCTTTGGTAAAAATTCGTCGTTAATTGATTCAATATAAAATTTTAAAATTTGGTTATCTCCATTTTTTTCAATACCACAGTCAAAACTTGCTCCATACATATTTTCAAGCTCTTTTGATATACCCTCTTGTGTTGGAATATTATTAGTTCCTCGTCTTAAAACTGCACTAATTAAAGCATTTTTTGTTACTGTTTCCCTTGTAATTGGTGTAGTTAAAAATATTGCAAATAAATTTGTTTTAAACTTATTTGTTGTTACTTTGTGAAATGTAATTCCATTTTTAATTATACTTTTATTATAATTCATACCATAAAATCCTTTCTTTTCGCTTGTTAGAGCAAAAAAATAAATTTCCATATTCATATTATAATATAAATATGGAAATTTATTCAAGATGTTTTTTAGCATCCTCTAAACTTTTTTAATATCTCTTCTAGCCTATCTCTTCCATTATCTTTTGAATTTTCATTTTCCTGTTCTTGTTCTATTTTATATTGTTTAAAATTCTTGCAATATTGTTGTACTTCTTCTTCACAAAAAATCTTTCCATTATTTTCTATAGAACTCATAACATCATTCCTTATTTTCTCTTCATCAGATGAATTGTAGTCTATCCCTTGTTTTTTTAGCTCTTCTTTTATATTTTTCATTGCTTCATTTGCTTTAATATTTTTATCTTCTGCTAATGATTCAGGAGTAAAATCACTTTCTTTATTATCAGCCATATCACTTACAATATTCTTGTTTTGCTCACTTATATTGTCTGGATGACTATCATCATTATAACCTGGTCTTTCAGAAAAAATTTGTCGCGTTATATTTTTTCTAGTATTTCCCTCTCTATTGATATCTTCGTAATCTGTATTACTTGTTTGTACCTCTCTTACTAAATATTCATTTCGTTGCTCAAATTTACTACCTCTATTAGGTCTCTTCTCTAATAATTTTGGGTCTCCATATGTTCCTATTTCTATTGAATAAACAAAGCTATCGGCTCCATTGTTATTTCTTCTTATTTCACCATATGTATGATTTTGCTCTAAATTTTTATCATCATTTCTCATTATAGCTGCTTCACCTGTTCTTTTGGTTGCCTCATCAAACCCATTTGCTTTTTCTAATTTTCCATTTTTCATAACAACAATTTGAGGTTTCATTTCTCTATCAACTACAAGAAATGCTCTATATCTATCTATTTGTGAATTATTATCATAAAACAAATCGTCTTCAATAGGGACAATTTTATATATTTCAAAGCCTAAGTCTTGCTCTCCTATTTGCTTCATTGTTTCAGCATCTTCTTTATTATTTATGTTATTATTTTCAATATTATCTCTAACTTCTTTATCTAATTTACCTTTTTCATTTACTTTTTTATCATAATTAGCATCAAATATATTTCTTTCATAATTATCTTTTAACCTGTCATATTTTTCTTTTTGTTTTTCATTCATAACAACCAATTTTCTATTTACCATTTCAAAATATGACTCAATTCTTCCCTCATTATCCATAGTATCTATATTTGCAATTTTATAATTACCTTCTAATTTATCTAACGCTCTTTGCTGTGTTTCTATAATACTACTCAAAATTTCTTTGTCAGCAATGAATTTTTCACCTTGCTCTCCAGTTCCTATTTTTTGTAAATTTTCGTCATATAATTCAAAAACACGAATTGTTTCTTTGTATTGATTTATTATTTTTTCCTTTGCAACCATAATAACATTTTCAAGTTTTAAAGCAACTTCATTGTTTTTTGAAGATTGTGTTAAATAAAATTCCTTATATGGTATTGAATATAATAATCTTTCATTTAATACATCATTTTCATTCATTTCGTTTAATACCAAAGTTCTCACTCTTTTGTTAAGTTCTTTCATATCTTCCATAAAAAGCACCTATCCTTTTATAAAATTCTTGTTATATAGTTAAAGTTCGAGAAAATAATATTTTTATTATTTTCTCAAACTTATTTATATTATAATAACTTATTTATTTTTCAAATGACATTTCAAATTTATCTATGCTATCTGCTAATTTTACTACAAAACTCATTGTGAAATTTTTTGATTCGTCTGTATCGTCAGATACTTTTACATTGATTATGTAGCTATTATTTGAAACTTGATAAGATTCATATTTAAAGTTATTTATATCATAAAATTTTTCCTTCATATATGACGTAAACTTATCTTGTGTTTCGAAATTATTGTTTTTGTATGTTGAATTTAAGTGATTGTATATTGTTTTATAGTCTTTATTATTTAACATTTCTTTTACTTGCTCTAGACACATACAAGCTTTTTGCTCATCTGTTGCAGAGCTGTATTTTGTTGTGGTTTCTGTTAGTGGTATTGTGTATGAATCTAATATTATTCCAAATGTTGCAACAGATTTCGCTTCTACTATAAAATATCTATTATTAGTAGTAATAACTATATATTCTCTTGTTCCATCAGTTTTAATATTTGTTTTATACTTTCCACTTTTCCTTGCATTATTGAGTCTTTGTTATCATAAATAAATTTAGAATAATTATCTATACTGCTAAATCTTGCTTTCTTATAATTTTCATCCAACATATCATATGATTTATTTTCATTAATCGCATTTATATATAATTCAAGATATTTACTAACAATCGTATAATCATTTACAGCTGTACTTTCAAATTTGTTATTATCATTCAAAATTATATTATTTGTATTAACATATGTTTTTGAAGTATTTTCTAAAAATATATTATAGGCCCCCGTTTTATAATCTATGTTAAAAAAAGTTGTAAATGTGGACTTACCATCAATATTTGGAGAAACAGTTCCTATAATACAATACGTCTTTAAATCTTCATTCGGAGAATATTCATATATATTGTTTATTGTATAACTTACATTCTTAAATTTCGACAAATCATCTGATAAATTTTGTTCAGTTAATGACTTTGATTTTATATATTCTGCATCCAAAACATCCATAATTTTACGCGTATTAGATGAATTTATCAGATTCATTTCTTTAAAAAAATTATCAATATAACCTTTAACTGTATAATAGTCAGTAGGATTTTTTTCCTCTATATATTCACTACTAGCGACAAAATCACCTTCACTAATTTTTTCTACTATTTCCTGATTTTGTGTATTTTGTGGTTCATTTTCTTTTTTTTCGCCTCTTTTATTGTTTACAATTATATATAGCAGTATTAGTAAAATTATTAATAGAACTATTACAATAAAAATAATTTTTTTTATTTTATTCATATCTAATCTCCTTAACTTTATTTTATTGGAACTCTATATACATATAAAAATCCTTGTCCATCATATTGGTATGTATTATATTTTTCACTTCCCTCATTTGTTTGTATTGCTTTAGTGCTTCCACAGTTATACCAAATAGCCTTTCCATCACTATCATATCCAGCAAAAATTTGAGTATGCTTTGTTGTTGCCCCACCTTTTTGTGACTCATATCCAAATACACAAATATCTCCAGGTTGAATATTTGAAATTTCTTTTACATTATGTGTAAATCCAGACCACACAGTTTGTAAATTATTATTTCCCCAAGGAACCAGTGTTCCTCCAGAGCAACCAAGTTGTCCTCCTCCCAAATCTTTATATCCATATTCATATAAAACCCAACTTACATATGCACTACAATCAATTGTCTTTTTTGAGTTTTCTGTTATTGGTACTGAATTGCCTGCATATGTAAACATATTTTCCCTTACATATGCATGGCACTTTTTAGCAATATCTAAAAATGAACCATTAAATTCTCCTAGTTGTTGCATTGTTGAATTAGACGCTTCAGCAGATGTAAATGTTGCTAGATTAAATGAACTTACATCCAATAATTCCGATAAAGTCTTTTCTGAATTTTCTTTTCCTGATGCAGCATTTATAATATAATCGAAGATATCAACCATAAATGAAGTTTTCTCACTTGATTGTAACATTTTTTTTACCATCTTTTTTTCTCTCTTTAAAGTACTTAATGTTACATCATAAGTAGATAATATTTTGATTGGATTATCCTCATCTGAGTCCTTATCTACTTTTTCAGTTATTTTTTCTTTGCTTTTTGACGTATACTCCTCATAATTATCGGCATTATTTTCATATTTAACTAACCAAGTATCCGCAGATGTTACAGCAATTTTAGATGTAATTGTAGTCACTGTTGTTATAATTGTATCTGTTATATCATAATAATCACTTATTACAATTCCTCCATTATTTGATGTCATACTTGATGTTCTTGTATTTTGACTTTCGGTTGTTGATACATCTTGGTCTGAATATACTGTAACAGTAATTTTAGAGTTTTCTCCTGTATTGTTGCAAACTAAATCTGCCCAGTCACTTATCAGATTTTTATTTTCAGTATCTACTAATATAGCCCAAAGGAAATTAAAATATAATGTATAATTTTTTAATGCTTCTTGATATGCTACAGAAGTTGATGAATAACTAGATGTTGAGTTGCTAGATTTTGGACCACTGCTTGGATTACTCCATCTTTTAGAAGTATCACTATAACTACTATGACCAACATCTGTGTAATTGGTTCCTTTATATGAATAACTCTCAATAACATTTGTTATTGTATTAGTTTTATTTGCTACAACAATAGAATATCCTGGTGTTGATGACGTTGCAATACTAGTTGTTGTTCCATCACTTGAAGTCGAACCAGATATTGCACTTTTTATGTTGTTTACTAAAATATCTTTACCACTATCTGATGTAATATGTAATCCATCACTACTAAGGTCTGATTTAAGCATACCAGAATCATCGTTTAATCCATTTGTAACATCAACATATTGAGCCCACTCATTCTGATTACAAAAGTTTCTAATTTCATCATTATATTTTTTTATAGAATCATTTGTTACGCCCCCTGAATATGCACTTCCAACATTATATACACTATTTACAAATACTTTACAATTTGAATACCTACTATGTAAAGAATTTAAAATTGTTCCATTTGTGCAGTTTCAGATGGATTATTTACACCTAGCATAACCGAAATATTTGTTGCTGTTCCAGGTAAAGTTTGTGCTTTTCCTTTTACAGTTCCACTTCCATTTCTTGCTACTTCGATCCACTCTTTTGGTGAAGAGCCCACAGCAGAGCATACCGTAATATTGCTGCCTAATGACTTTAATTTACTGATATTCCTTCATACCTTGAATCACCTATAAAAAGAAATTTATCAAATGATGATATTTTTGCAGAATCATCTGTTGTATTTGTTTTTGTATCAGATGTCTCTAATTTTCCTGTACTATCAGAACTTTCGTCTGTATTTGAAGAACTGGCAGAAGTTGTTTTTCCTGCATATAGGTCATATACCTGCTTTGCATATGATTTTCTTTTATCTAAATGTGCATATGTAGCATTTGGTCTTTCATGTGACCAGCAAAATAAAGCTGTTGCATCGTCAAGATTTGTCATTGATGTAAATTGTCGATATATTTCTTCCTGATTGCTCCAACCATATCCACCGCCGCCCCATTGTAAATTAGCATATGTATGATCTGCATTTGGGTCAATTTCCATCCATAAGAATTGTAACTGAACTTGTATATCTGAAACTGGTTTATTCGCAGTTTGAGCATAGGTATTAAGCTGAGTTCTTCTTCCAAAAGTCCATTGTGCAAGACCATACCCTTTGTCAATTCTAGCAGTAAGTTCCTCAAGACCAGTATTTAATCCACTTTCAGCCATAAGATTTCCTATAATCGCAGCAGTAGATATATCTGATAAACCTTTACTTTTTAAGAAATTCCATATTATTTCTGCATTATTTGATCCACTAAAATCCTCAGCACCACTACTTGAGCCACCCGCTGTTGACTGTGCATTTTTTTGCAATGTATAATAATTTATAATATCATCACTATTTGAAGCCAATAGGCTTCAAAATTCTCTGTTGATGTATATGTTAAATCAATCGTAGTACCACTTTCTAATTTTCTTTGAATTTTTACTCCGCCATTTATTTTATTGTCGGAATTCATATTTTCACTAATTTTTTCATTTCCAGTTTCACCTATGCCATTACTACTTGTGCTGGTTCCTGTTGGAGTTATATTGACTACACTATATAATTCTTCCATACGTTTTGGTATTTCCTTATACCAATTACCATCATTACAATAAACATTTGCAATTTTTGAAACTGTATTTCTACCATTTCCAAAGTAACTACTACCAGAAATTAATTCAAACCAGTATTTAGTTGCTTCATTAAAATTGCTGTACTCAGCCCATGTTCCATCTTGTTTTTTTATACTTGCCCAGTTATATGAAGATGAATTTATTGAATTCCAATTAGTTCCCCAACTAGATTCTTGCTGAATTACAGCTAAAAAGAATACTGCATTTACGTTGTATTCATCTTGATATTTTACAATATCTGTAAGAACATCTAACATATTCTTTTTACCTTCATCACTTACTTTATTTGTATTATTTATTATTTGTTTTAGCTGTTCCTCGTTGCATTTTTGAACTGCGCCAGATGCGGTAATATCTACACAATAGTCTTTGCTACTATCTGATGAATTATCACTCATTTGTAACTTTTCTGATGCAAGTCCTAAATCCTTGCTGTATGTCAAATCTGGATATTGAGTTGCAATTTCTGCCATAATCATTTTCTTTAGCAACTTTTTTCTTTCCTCATCATCATCGCCTAAATAGCTTAATGCACTTGATTTATTTTTTCTAACATTGTTTATTACTGCATCTATTGACTGATCAATATCTACAATATCTCCTGTCTCATTTTTAAATCCATATGTATATCCACCACTTCCATCTTGAGCAATAACCATATTATTCATAACCATCTTTGAAATTTGATATGGAAGATTCTTTTCATCCCCCTCTATATAACTACCGTTCTCTTCTGTCACTTCACCATCTAGTAAAACATATATTATGTAAAAAGCGCCTATTATAATTAATATCAAGGCTATTATAAATTTAACTTTATTATTTGAAAATACTGCACCAATTGAAGGAATTCCTCCTGTATGGATTTTTTCATCAATTGAATCAGAAGACTTTGAAGCATCACTAATTCCATTTTGGACGTTTCCACCTGCTTCTCGAATTTTTTCATTTGCATTTTCAATTATTTTAACAGCTGCATCTTGAATTTTTCTTCCAATAAATTCAATAACCTTTCCTATTTGAATTAAAGACCATCCTATTGCTTCAAGAGCTTTTCCTAAGCCCATTACAGCTGCTGCTGCTATACATAGTGGTACTCCTATTATAGCTCCTAATCCAGTTGAGCTTAATCCCTTTCCTGTTTCCCACAAATTTTTTCCAGCATTATATGTAGCTTCTCCTGCTTTTTTTATTCCTTTTCCAATAATTTTAATTCCTTTACCTGTATATTCAACTACTTTTCCAGTAAGGTGTAGGGCTTTTCCCGCCATTCTTTGCATTTTTCCTGCTGTTTTATCTTTATTTTTTTTGTGATTAAAATTCAACATATTAGCAGCATTTTGCAAATCATCTTGTGTATCACTTTGACTCTGTAGCTCTTCTACTTCATAATCATCATCATCCATAGCCCTACCTCCTTTCTCATAAAGATAAAATTATATTTATAAATTTATTTCCATACTTAATATAGCTGGATATGTAGACATTTTTTCTTCATAGTTTACGGAATTATCTACAGTATTATATACTTCTTGGTAATAGTTTCTATTTAATATACTAATTCTTGAAAAAACTATTTTGCTGATGTTTTTATTGTCACTTGTATACTTTCTATCAAACTTTAATGTCATTTCCTTTTCTTTATCATTTGGAACTCTACTTGTCTCTGATGTATATTCATCATTTATAATTTTAAATTTTGTTCCATCCGAATCCTCTATATATGTTTTAGTATTATCTTTCATATCGTCTAATGTAAAATCAACATTAATAATATTTTTTACTTTAATTGTATATAGTTCATAATCTACAAAAACTAATCTATTTAACACGTTTATTTGCAAATAATTATTCTTTTTTTCAGAAGTCATATTTTCTTTTTTTATAAATCCAGAAACACTTAATTTATACGTCTCTGAATCTCTTATAATTGAAATATAATCCTGTTTTCCATTATTTTCACCTAATTTTCCAGAAATAATTGGATCTTCAGAAAATGTTATCTTATAAACTTCACAATTTTCATTAATATTTGACCATTTTACAATTTGATATGATCTTTCTTTGTCAAATATTTTTTTTACATAATTATTACTAAACTTCTCTTCAGTATTATACAAACTTTCCTTACATTCTGACGTCAACATTTTATATGCATCTTTTACATTTCCACTATTACAAAAATTTACAAATTTTTTTATTGCATCCTCACTTGTATCAACTTTTACTAAATTATTATCATTATTGTCATTATTTTCATTGCTATTTGTAACAATAGCAGTAGTATCATTACTACTACTGCTATTATCTTCACTGTATCCTTCTTCTTTTTTTGCATAATTAAAGAGTTTTATTAAAGCATATATTATTACTAGTATACATACTAGAACAATTATGACTTTTTTTCTACTATCTTTAAAATACCTTAAAAATTTAAACATATTCACTCCCTATTTACTGAAATTTAGAATTTTCCTTGATCCACAATTTTACTAGCCATATCTTTGTAGCATTCAGCCTCGGCTAATTTATCAATATTTTGTCTACGTTGCGCAACTTTATCCAATAATTCGGTTCGATCTTCCCTTGAATAATCTTTATTATTTTGAATATTTTCTTGTTGTTTATCTAAATCTTCTTTAATTTCTTCTATTTTTATATCAATTTGCTCTTGTGAAGGCTTATTTCCATTTCCTTTCAATTTTTGAGCATATGTATTGACTGCTTCTTCATATCCCTTTTGTGTATCTAAATCAAATTTATTATTTAAATGGGCCTTAAATGCTGCTTCTTCTGCTCTATCATTAGATTTTAATATTTTATCTAAACTTTTTGTTACTTCATCTTTACTTGCGCCTGCTAAAAGGACATCTTGTACTCTATCTCTATCTGAATCATTCATAAATCCATTTTCTTCAAAAATTTCTTGTGCTTGTAATTTTGCTGCATAGTCAGCATCAATGCTTGCAAGGTATTCTTTACCACTTTCATTTAAGTCATTATACAAACCTCTAACCGATTCAGCAGTTTGTAGACCTCTGTTTCCACCAACAGCAGCACCAGTAGAAACCCCTTTTATTAATTGATCTTCTCCAGTAAGTGCACTTGCTAATCCTCCTGCTACTAAACCTGCGCCTGTTCCAGCAATTGCACCTAATGTTCCACCTGCTATTCTAACAGCATTTCTTCCTGCAAACTTTCCACCATTAGCAGCCATTGCAGCCCAACCTTTTGGAGAGAACAACGCTTTACCTAAGTTAGACGTCTTTCCTCCTGTTATTTTTCTTGCAATTCTGTTTCCAGCTGTGCTTCCCATACCAACTATTCTGCCGCCAAGTCTTGATAATGCACCACTAAATTTTCCACCTTTTCTTCCAGTTGAATCTCCTCCACTTTTAGGCACACTATCTGTTGAATTAGTTTCTTTTCCTGATGTTTTTGGTGAATTATTTCCACCAATTGTTCCCATTGGTGTTTCCAGTTTATTTTTAGCAAAATTTATTTTAGATCTTCCACTACTATCAGCAGCACCTGCTTTTCCTCCTTTTCCCTTTCCATGGGGACCAAATCCTCCTATTTTATCTAGTCCTCTCATTGCCATCATACCTGCAGCTGGGCTACCAAGGGCTCCAGGTGTTGCAGCTTTATCAAATCCAAACATCTTCTTAAAGAATTTTTCTGCTGGTATCATAAATGCATATGCAACAATTCCATATATAACATTTGTTGAAAGCAATTGCATTCCTAATCCTATAAAAATTGTATATAATAATATATGTAAAGGTTGTATTAATGAATTAAACAAATATTCTTTAAACCACATATTAAATGTTTGGGCCTTTCCATCTCCTAATTTATCAACAGGATACATAACAGCTATTAATGGTGCAATCATTGTTAAAAATGCCAACCATAAAACTCTTTTTAAATATTTATACAAAAATACTACTGTTTCTATTGTAATTAATACATATAAAAAGGCATATCCCCAAAAAGCTGCTGAAGCATAATCGTTTTCCTTTTCATTCTCTGAATCTGTCATAACTGATGATTTGTTATTTGTATATAAATGTGTATATTTAGTTGAAAATGTTGTTATTGTTCTACAAAATTCTGCAATATTACATGTATATATCGCTCTAAATCCTTTTAATTTTCCATCATATATTCCAGCATTAATTTTATTTTGAGTTCCCGTAATATCAGAATAATAATCTGAAACAGTTTTATTATCTTCATCAAAAGTAAATATAGCTCCATTATCAGCAACTTGAACTTTTCTTCCCATAAAATTTGATACTTTTTCGTCTTTACTACTTGCTAATTCTGACCATCTATCTCCCTTGTCAGAATTAATCATATCGGCATATGCATTGTATACTGCTGAAGTACTTTGTGCCAAAAACTTGTAAGTATCGGAATTTCCTCTGCTCAGTGTTACTGCATTTCCTAATCCTGAAATCAGAGCATATCCAAATGTATTATTAATTCTCGCAATTTTTCTAACCGCTGCTGCAGCATTGCCATCAGCAGTTCCAAAACCTATTCTATACGTTTCTCCATCAGCACTTGTAACCAGCATATCATTTACAATTTTTGTGGTATACATTATCGCACTCATAATGTATTGCATTAAAAATATTAAACATATTCCTACAACCCAATTTACTAGGTATTGCTTATATTTTACTTGTTCTGCCACAGCAGAAGATATTATTATTCTTATTCCTATATAAAGTAATATTAGTAACATTATTACCAATACAAAATTTCTCAAATTTTTATAAACTCCTGCTACTATGGGTCTTAAAATATCAGCCGAATTTGAGCTATCTCCTGTTGACTTCTTAAAAAAGTTTGCATCTAATAATGGCATCTTAACTAAACTTTTTGTCGTAAATTCTCCTATATCCATAGATTCTAAATTGCTTACTGCATCTTGTGCATCTCTGCCTGCTTGAACAACAGAAGACATATCTCCTGTCCCATTTTTGCTACTTTCTATGCTTTCAGAAAAATTATTGATAGCATCACTCGCATCACCATTTGCCTCCACATACTTTCCATATACTGTTGGCGTACCTGAAGTAAAAATATCATATGGTGTTACTTCTATATTGTATAGACTTCCTGCACTATTTGCGAAAATCTTAGCATCATAATCCGTTATTGATAATCTTATAAAGAATTTCATATCTTCTGTTTCATCACTAACAAATGAATTCAACAATAATTGAATCCCATCTGGTACTAATAATATAAAAGAACCTATGCTTTCTAATATTCCAGCATCCGCACTACTTTTTACTGGCATGGAGAAAAAAACTGTAATAATACATATGACAGTTATCAGTATTTTTTTAAGTTTTTCTTTAAATTTAAAAACTTTAATTTTCTTCATTATTCTCTCCATTCATTATAAACTCAATATTATTTTACCTTTTTTTACGCGATTTGTCAATGTTTTGCGCCATTCGTTATATTTTTGCTCCATACTTTTGTGCTATTACTTTGTTTAAATTTGTTTCCATAAACTGGAATTCCTTTGCAGTTGGTCTAATAGCTATTATAGCTGTATCTTGTCCTACTTTTAATAATCCCTGACCTCTTTGACAAGTTATCAAAAAGCTTGCCTCTCCTTCACTTAGTTTAAATACTTCTTTTAGATATTCAATTTCAGATTTATCCTGTGCTAAGAATAACTTAGTTTCTGATGATGTAAGTACTGCTTGCACCTCTTGCTTTTCATAAAAATCCTGGAATCTTTGTGAAATTATTGCTAATGATACGTTTCTCTTTCTAGCACGCCTTGCCATTGTATTTAAAAAGTCTACGGCTTCTGGATAAGGTAATAACATCCATGCTTCATCTACTAATACACGCTTTTTTCTTGCTTTTTTTCTATCTTCACTATTCTTCTTTACAAATTTTTCCCATATCCATGATAATAATATTTGTTGTGCAAGTGGCCTTGCAAATCTTTCCTCCAAACCTGATATATCTAGGTTTATAAATGGTGACCCTTCTAATAATTCAAATGTAGATTGTCCGTCAAAATATGCCATTTGCCCATCATACTCTCTTATATATTGCTTCATTACTTTTATTAAATAACTGTAATGAAATTGATAATCTGAATTAGTATTATTCGCTGCTTTTTCTTGAATTTGTCTATACCAAGAGCCTATAGTTGGCATCTCTTTTTTAGGTCTTACTATTTCTCCATTAACTACTTTTGCAGCCTCTGTTTGATATAAGCTTGCTGGGTCACTCGTTATTCCCAAACGTGCATATTCATCAGCAACAGATTCAGCTATTATTTGCTTTGTTAATTCATTTACTTCTGTGCTCTTTGTACTCCCCTTTGCCATTGTTACTAATGCCTGTGTTACGTCTTCTATTTTACTTTCAATATTTAACACAGTACGCTCTGTTCCCAATATCTCATCTTTTATTGTTTCTGTTTCCAAATCAAATAAGTTAATTATTGTACCAGAATTTGGACTTATTACAACATTTATTCCTCCTAAACTATCTGCTACAACAGAATACTCGCCTTCCGCATCTAATGCTAAACTTTCAATTCCCATAAGTACTGCTGATCTAGAAACTAATGTTTTCATTGTTACAGATTTACCAGCACCTGATTTTGCAAATATAACCATATTATAATTTGTTAATGATTCATGAAAATTATCAAATAAAATAGGAGCACCAGTTTGAACATTATATCCTAATGGAATTCCAGTTGGATGTCCAATTTCACTAGTTACAAATGGAAAAACTGTTCCCATTGAGCCTCTATCAAATAGATGCTTTTCATCAATTTTCTTTCTCATCAAAGGTAAATTTGTTTGAAAACCTTCTTCTTGATTTGCCCATGTTGATTTTACATCAACTAAACTTTTTGCCATTTCAGTAGATAAAAGTCTTGTATATGTATCTAGTGTTTTTAAGTCATATGCAAATAGAGTTGACACTACAGTTGCTTCAAACATCTTATTAAATCCTGCCGCAATTTCGTCTCTTAAATCCTCAGTTTCCATCCTTTTTTGTGCTAACAATCTCGCTCTGTTTATATTTCCTCTATCCTCGGCCATAATTCTTTCTGTTTCTAATTCATTTATTACTCTATTTAAATCAGTTTGTGATTTTGATTCCAATATTGGATTTATATAAACTGAGGTATTTATATCACCGAACATATACATACTTCTAAAAAGCTCTGGAAATGTGCACATACGTGGCAAATTTGCAACAAAAAAACTACGTGCATATCTATTTACATTAGAAATTATTTCTAGATGATCTAAGCTCGAAACATCTATTCCTGTTGGAGCAATCATTTCTTTTACTGTCATCCTTCTTATTGATCTGTTATTTACTTCTTCTTCTATTTTATTCGTTTGATTGCTTGTTGTCTTTTTCTTTTTGAATAATGCCATTTTTCTCCCTCTCTTTCATTAATTTTCGTCTTCTTATCTCTAGTCTTCTTTTTCGCTCTTCCTCAGTCAATTTTTTAACTTTCTTTTTCTCATTTATTACTTTTTCATTTTCTTCTTTTTCTTTATTACTTATTTGATCTATCTTTTCTTTTGTAATTTTAGCCATTTGATTACCGATAGCTTCTTTTTCATTTTCAACTATTTCTTTAGCTAGATTATTAATATATTCTTGCATTTTATTTTCTTTTTCTTGTATTGCACTAGCTTTTTTTCTAACTTCATCTGAAGCTAACTCATATGCATATACTGCTTTTTGTTTTGCTTTTCTTACTATCTCTTCATCTATTGCTTTCATTCTTTTATTTAATACATCTTCAGATACAGAGTATAATGATTGATATCCTGATTCACTCAAATATGTTTCAAAATCATATATATCATATTGCTCTCGATTATAGGCAACATATAATAGTTCAATTAGTTCCTGTGAATTTAGTATTCTTCCTTTATTTCGCACTCTGCAAGTCCATTAGCAATTGACTGTGCTCTTGTATAAAGTTCCGAAAATGCCATACTGCTTATTTCCCTTTTATCATAGTCCCCCACTGAGGTTATTTCTTCAGTATAATATGGAATAACTATATAATATTGTTAATATTGTTTTGTTGTTATGTCTCTATCCTCAGACATTCTTTCTGTGCTTTGTATTAAATCTTGAGCATATTCATATAAATTTCTTTTTTTAGTTACTTCTTTTATTTGTTTCAAAACTTCGTCTCTACTGTATCCACTCATTCTTTGCATATCTTCCAATTTAGCTTCTTCATATCGTAGCTCTTGTTTTATTTTTTCTACTTTCTCCTTATATGTAATTATGCTTTGATTTAAATTGATTTTTCTTGTTTGAATATATATTTGTAT
>ERZ859980.726-NODE-726-length-17897-cov-1.684508_pt1 | contig 17897 bp, 19 predicted proteins | sample MGYA00509984_ERZ859980 | MGnify/ENA primary metagenome ERZ859980 (study PRJEB30046, sample SAMN00715173) | human gut metagenome | study: EMG produced TPA metagenomics assembly of the A metagenome-wide association study of gut microbiota in type 2... | reverse complement strand
GGATCTCCCTGAACAAAGAATCTGTTCTTGTTTTGTGATATGTTCCGTTTACTTAATTCCAAAATTGTGCTATCCATCAACTCAATGGCTACAGGATATGCTTCAATACCACAAGATTGGCAACAAATGCTTCCTCCAAAGTTGAACAATGCACACATACCACAGCTTTTTCTGTTGGTGGCAGAGGTACTAAACGCAATTTTAGCTCAGTAACGAAAGCCAATGTACCTTCTGAACCAGCCAGCAATTTACACAAATTGAATGGTTCCTGACTATTAGAGTCAAAATAATCTGAATGCAATAATTCGTCGATGGCATATCCGGAGTTCCTTCTGCGTAAAGAGGTATCAGGATAGTTATCCACGATTTCTTTCTGATTTTCCTTATCTGACAGCAACGTTATCAGCCGATCATAAATAGAACTTTCCAATGAAGCTCCTGCACGTATGCTATCAACTTCCTTGGGGGATACCCCTTTCAAAAGAGCCTCAGAACCATCACTTAATATGACTTTTGCCTCCAACAGATGATCACGTGTACTGCCATATACCAATGAATGAGAACCACATGAATTATTACCGACCATTCCTCCCAAACAACAACGATTGGATGTGGAGGTTTCAGGACCGAAAAACAGTCCGTATAGTTTACAATAAAGATTTAACTCATCCAATACCACTCCGGGTTGTACCCTAACCCAACGTTCCTCCGGGTTTATTTCCAAAATATGATTCATATATTTGGAAATATCCACTACCAGTCCTTTCCCGACTACCTGCCCCGCAAGAGATGTACCTCCTGCACGGGGAATCAAATTAATATGATTTCTGGAAGCGTAACGTACAATCTCCTGTACATCTGTTTCATCTTTAGGAAATGCTACGGAAGAGGTGTCTCCCTATATGCAGAAGCATCGGTAGAATAAAGAATACGATGAAGTAAATCTGTCCTTACTTCACCATGAATATGTAAATCTTTAAAATTCATTCAAATAAAGAAGCTAAAAAAGCAATTATAAAAGTTGTAAACTTTCCAAGATTTTATTTCCTGCATCTCCATTTCCATAAAGTCTATTTTCAAACCCCGTTTTAGGAGCATCCACCAACAGAGCATACGTATCTTCTATCATCGCTTGATTGCTTCCTACCAATCTGTTAAATCCATTGTCAACAAGTTCCACCCACTCTGTTTCATCACGCATAGTCACACAATATTTACCAAAGAAATAGGCTTCTTTTTGCAATCCACCACTATCAGTCATTACCAACTCACAATTCTTTAAAAGCCAAACCATCTCCAAATAGCCAACAGGCTGGATAAAGCATATATTAGAACAGGAAAAATCATATCCTATTCCTATCAATTTGGCTTTAGTACGGGGATGCAGCGGCAATACCACCTTACATTTATCAGATATATTTTCTAAAGCCATAAAAATATTCTTCAGACGTCCCAGATTATCCGTATTTTCAGCACGATGTACTGTACATAAAACAAATTTATCCGGTAAGTTGCTGTTTGGTTTTCTGCATTTATCCGCATAAAACAATGCAGCATCTTGCATTACATCTCCATTCTTTACTATTTGGCATCTAATATTGCCATATCCTTCATTGACCAGATTTTCAGTAGCTTTATCAGTTGGACAAAATAGAATGTCACTGATACGGTCTGTCAAGATACGGTTTATCTCTTCCGGCATATCCATATTGAATGAACGTAGTCCCGCTTCTACATGAGCCACCTTGATATGAAGTTTCTTTGCGGCCAATGCACCGGCAAGAGTAGAATTTGTATCTCCATACACTAACACCCAATCCGGTTTCTCTTCTATCAGAACCTCTTCTATTCTCTCCAACATCTGCCCAGTCATAGCACCATGACCCAATCCATTTATGTTTAAATTATAATGCGGTTTAGGTATGCACATCTCTTCAAAAAAGATATCACTCATGTTAGAGTCAAAATGCTGACCTGTATGTACTATAATCTCTGTTACGTCTTTAGAAGCTGCAAAAGCACGACTCACAACCGCAGCTTTTATAAACTGAGGACGTGCCCCAATAATTGTTACTATTTTCATTTCTTTATAAGATTATTCATTATATCGAAAAAACGCTTTCCCAACACTTGATAAGTATGATTCGAGAGAACAAATTTTTTACCATTCTCTCCTAATCTTCTTCTTTCTTCTTCTGGCATGGATTTTAACGCCAAAATAGCCTTACTAATTTCACCGACGTTATCCGGTTCGACATCAATGCCACAATCAGCCTCTCCAACCAAATTGTTCCCGGCATCTATTGCCTGTATAATTGGTTTTGCAGCCATCATATAATCAAACATTTTATTGGGACTTATGCCAAAACGAAATAAAGACTGCTTTTGCAAGCCTATATAAAGCACATCCATTTCTTTCAGCAAATTAGGTATCGCCAATTTATCGATAGTTGGAAGAAAGTAAACATTTACAATTTCTTTCTTATGTGCATATTTTATCAAATTTTCTTTTTCCTGTCCTCCACCGACTAAAACAAGTACCACATTTTGCTCCGCGAGAGACGAAACCGCATCAATCACAGCATACAATGAATTTGCAATACCATGAGCACCGGCAAAACCAACTATAAACTTTCCTTCTTTCTGAAATCTACTCAATAATAAGCCATGTTCTTCCGGAATCCCCTTAGGGTTATTCCAATCAGATAAAACAATGCCATTAGGTACATAATGAAATTTACCTTTTCCCAATCCATGCTCTCTCATGTGCTCCTCAGCCTTAGGTAACATGGAAACGACAGTATCTACATATCTATAACAGTCATTCTCTGCCTTTTGCATAATTTGGATAAAGGGGTGCTTTTTAGAATATCCACCTAGTTCCATGGGGGATAATGGCCATAAATCATGTACTTCATAAATGAGTTTTGCATGATAATGCTTGGCTATTTTATAAGCAGGATAAATATCTAAAGGATAAGTAGAAGACGCTATTACAATGTCAGGTTCAAAATTCCTTAAATACTCTACAAAATAATGGTAAAGTTTGAATACAAACAAAAACATGGAAAAAATCCTTCCTACTCCATTCCCTTTATATCGATTAACCGGAATCCAACAATATTCAACATTATCTACGATTTCTCTATACTCACAAGGTTGTTTTTTTCTTAAATGCGAAAAAGAACCTCCTACAATTCGCACATGATGTCCTGCTTTCTGCCACTCCTTAGCCATATAATAAGGACGAAATTCCATGCCTAAATCAGGACTACCTGCATAATGATTAATAAGAAGAATATTCATAAAGTAATTTGATTATAAAAGCAATGGTAGTTTTTGTCTGCATTAAACTCATTCTGATAACATAAAATAGTAGATATTTTCAGAATATCCATCTTATTCATAATATCCGAAACTGTTTCATTAAAAGCAGCCTGATCAATATTAACTGGTATTAAGACACCAGTTTCATCATTTACTATTTCAGCATTTCCTCCTACATTTGTAGCAATAATAGGAATCCCAAAACTGATAGCTTCCATAATTGAAACCGGAATCCCCTCTGATAAACTCATATTAACAAACAAATCAAAATCATTCATCATATACAATTGTTTTACATCCGAATTACTGATATAACCAGTCAATATTACATTCAGGTTTTTCGATTTATTCTCTATTAAAGCCTGTAATTCCCTCAATAATGGTCCGCCCCCAATATGAGTCCAACTGATACAAAGCTGCGGATGAGCTACACAAAAAGAATTTATTCGTTTAAAAATGAAATCCACCCGTTTGACAGCAGTCAAACTTGAGCATGAAATAAAAGAAATATCTGCCACTTTCTTTACTTTCTTATTATACTGTTCTTTTGTCGATACTCCCAAATGACTTAAAAATATCTTTTCAGCATAATTTGGATAACATTTTTGCAAAAATATCTTACCTTCTTTCGCTACACAAAACACTCCTTTTAAATAGGCCAACGCTTCTTTTCTATAAGGAATATAAGAACCTATTTGTCGCTCATAAACATCATATCTATGAGCACGAGTGTAAAGCACAAAATCTCGATAATACTCATCTTTCTTTATTCTCCAACCTAATCCCAAAGGTGTATGATTAAACCAGTAACTATAAAAAACACTACCTTGTTTAAAAATATATTTATGAGATGATAAAAAAGAGCTTATCCAAAAAGAACCATACAGATACTTAATTCCTTGATAAAATTCATTGGGAGAACGTGGTCTATCTTTAATCCATAACATTTTCCAAAAATGCAGACTAAATAGCATCAAACAAGCGATATATATTTTCTTTATAAAACTCGTATCAGCCAATGAATTACAAATTTCGACATTTGAAGGTACACACCGACAAACCTTCTTTCGATGAAGAGGCAATACGACAATATGTAATCCCAAATTTCCAGCGACGCGCATCTCTTCCTCTATGAAAGTTTCTGAGTTTATTCCATAAGGAAAAGTATTAGTAAACAAATAAACCGTTTTCATCAAGATTCTCAATTAGCATAAACCTATGAATGTAGACTTTCAATCACAGTCAAACATCGTTTTTCCCACGTATGCTCTAAAGCTATTTGTTTTACCTGTTCTCTAAGCAAAACAAGATCTGTCTTATTATCCAGTATAAACAAAAGCTGTTTTTCTATATCTTTTGCCGTATAATTACAAGTATAACCTATTTTTTTTTCAGATATAAAATCTCCTGTCATCGTATGATTAGTTCCTAATAGTGGACAACCATATCCCAATGATTCAAACAATTTATAAGGAACTGCAAAATTTAAATATTCCACAGGATTTATTAATATACAAAACAAATCTGTTTGGGAAAACATTTTTTTAACTTCTTCTTTTGTACCATGCACTATTCGAACATTTAAAGGAAGTATCCCATATTGTGTTTTTTCCCTCTCCCAATCATCTTTCCTACAACATATTGTTAGATGAACTTCAGGAATATTACCAACAGCTTTTACGAATTGTTTCAAGTCATATACTCCTCCAATACCTCCAACATATAACAAACTCAATTTCTTGTCCTTGTGAGTAAGGTTTTCTTGCAAAAAATCAACGTTTAATCCCGATGGTAAAGCAAAAACAGGCATATTCAATTTTATAGGAATATAATCAAGCATCTTTGTTGAGGGAAGATATAATACATCAACCAATTGCTTATATCTCAACAAATCATAGCGATAAAAATATTTGGCGATATTTTTTTTTATAGAGGAGCCATAAAGTTCAAATTTCCAATAAATATCCCGATAAAATAAGCCAATTTTAATTCCGTGTTTTCTACAAAATGAAAAAAAAGAGAAATCTAAAAAGGGGTGAGTAGGACAATGATGCTTTTCAGTCAATAAAGTTGGCATTGTCGAGGATTCGCTATACAAGAAATCATAAGTTACACCTTTTCTAATATTGTGTTTTATTTCTTTTATTCGTTTTTTACGTTGAGAAGCATTTCCTTCAATTAATATGACTTCGTAACCTAATCTTTCAAATGCTTCAATCATCTTGACAGGACGAATTGAACTTGCAGAAGCCCGTTCCCGATTAATTCTCATGGGAATATGAAAAATCATCCTCTGTATACTCTTCTCCATTTCTTTTTATTTTTATAAAACGTTTTCAATATTAAATAAATGAAAACAAGCAAAAATGCATTTCTTAAATTTATAATCGGATATATACAATCCGATACTGATCCACGTGGAGCATATAATAACCCTGAAAACATTAGCATCCCCATCACGGCAATAAAACCACCCTGTCTAAACCATTTATGCAACTGTGACAAAAGGATTCCGAATACAAAATTCACCACAATAATTCCGACATATCCAAAATCAACCCATGCCTCTGCTATATATGAACTTCCCAACCCACCTCCACCTAAAAAACGTTGAGGATCTACCAAATAAGTAATCGTTGCTCCAAAATTATTATTATGATAAACAGCTTCTAATTCCTGTGACTTATAAAAAGGAAACAACCCGAAAAAATTGCTAACAGGATTATGTTTAAGCTCCTGTATAATAGGTCCGAATGTATAACTGATATTCGTTTCAGGATACGTCCCCTCACACTCTTTTGCATAACCGATGACATTTACACTAACCCCTTGACCTTGAAAAAAACTAATTGCCGAATCAAAAATATTTTTTGATTCATGATCTAGCTCATTTCGTATATACCCGAACGCAAGTAAAAAAGAAAGGGCAAAAGGAGTTATTATACCACAAATAATATATTCACGTTTGCCAAACCATACCTTACCACCAGAATTTACCGTATTTCTCAGAATCAAATAAGCAATCAAAAAGCAAAATGCTAAAACGACTCCGTTACGCTGTCCGTACCCTAATGATAAAGTATTAATTAATAGAAATACTAAAAAAGGATATTTCAATTCCCGTTTCGAAGGCATAGTCGATAAATACAAGAAAAAAAACAAATTAAATGAACTACCTATAAACCCAATGAAATGAGGAAGTCTAGAACTGAAATCTGTATAATAACTCAAATAAGAATTAGACAGAACAAACAACATTTTTTCAATATTGATACAACAAGCAGCAACTGCACATACATAAAGAAAAGGCAAAAACAGTTTTTTCCGGAATTTTACAATGTCCGAAGCATACTTAGTCCTTTCTTTTTGCTTAAACCACACAATCCGCTTATCTTGAAACATATAGAATCCAACAAATAAAAAAAATAAACTTAAATACAGGGAAAACAAAATATGATTTATAATCTGCGGAGAACTAAAATTTAATCCTTCTTCTGACTGTAATTCACCGAAAATGGGAGAAATAAACAATCTACTCAATAAAAAAGTAAAAAATGTAACATTAAACAGAGCAAATACATATCGTTTATTTAGGTCTGCTATTGCATAGATCATACTTAATATCCAAACCGAAAATATAGCTCCTAATGAAAAAAGATACACTTGATACAATAAACCTATTACGAAACTGAAAAGCCCGAGAAATAAGAAAAAGAAAAGATATGCCGTTCGTATTCTCCGCATATAATTACTTTGACAACAAATATCTGTACAAATAAAGATTAGACACAAGACCAGACAATAAAAACACCGACAACGTACTTATTGCCGCCCCGATACTTCCCATCCAATATATTAGAACCACATCTGCTATGATATTAAAAAGCCCCATAGCAACCGTAATATAAAAATTCACTTTAATTTTCCCTAAAGAAGCCAATACATTTCCTCCTGGAATCCGCAAAGAGGCTGTAAAGAAATAACCGATCGCCAAAACAATAAATATGGATACGCAGTCCAAATACTCTTTGCCAAAACAAATCTGAACAATCAACTTTGAGAAAAAAATAAGAAAAAGAGAAATACACAAATTTAATCCCAAACAATATTTTAGTAATTTCATATAATGGTTGCGCACCCAATTCTTATCATTTTGATGATTGGCAAAGTAAGGATAAACAAACGTCATTATAGTCGAAGGAATAAACGTCAAAGCAAAAGGGATAAGTGTAGCTGTCTTATAAGATGCTAGAACATTCATATCTTCAGTAATAACCCCAATAAGAAAAACATCAATAATATAAACCAAAAATGATACCCCATTATTGAACATTGAAACTAATGAAAACGATTAAACTCTGATGCCTCCTCCTTTGTTATTACAACTCTTGCATCACACCATATCCACCCACCTCTTTTTAAATAAACCATTCCTGCCCCAATACAACCTAACAAAGCAATATAAGTAAAAGCAAAAATTCCCTTCACACCTAAAAAATATGCTCCAACTACAGTCCCTCCCATAACCAATACTGTATTCAAAGAAGTATATAAAGAATAAAATTTGTTATTTCGAAGTACTAAATTATAAATTTGGAAAATCTCATAAATAATTGTAAAGACAGGTATAAAAGAAATAATCACAAATAAAATACTTGTAGAAGAATCTTTGACAAATAACAAACCAAATAATCCGATTCCAAAAGCCAATATAATATTTGCGATCACTCCCCTTCTTAAACCGTATTTAAAAAATGCGTACATCAAAGGAGAATTCCTATACACTGAACCATATTGCAACAACCCTGAAACGACTCCCAAACCGTTCAATAACAAAAAAAAAGACAAAATATTTTGGACATAAGCATATACCCCATATTCTCCCTTTGATAAAATGCGGACTAACAAAATAGTTCCTGAAAAAGAAATGATTTTATTAAAGACATTCGCACCAAACATATGCATCAAGCCACGTTGTGCCAAATTCTTAATAAGAATTACCGTATTATTACGCATAAATCTTTCTCGCAGCAAGTATTGTCAAAACCTGTAACTTCTCAATCACACTCCCTTGATTAAAAAGCATCATAGAGTCCGCTTGTAACTTCTTGTATCCATCTAATAAATGAATATGTTCCTCATAATAAGTGTTAACAAAGTTCCTTATTCCAGGATTTGTAGCATACCAAAATTCAAAAGGATTCATATCACGCTTATTATGGCTAAAATGGCGACTTCCAATTATGTGCAAGCCTCTGCGAAATCCCCCTTGAACAAGCTGCATCAATTTCTGAAAAATAAAAAAACGAGTCCTTTGCTTACGAGTAGATTGAATTTTACCCGCCATCGGATATTTTTTATTAATCCATGTCCAATAAAGCCTGTTATATATACGCAAACATTTAGGGATAGAAAAACAAATATCTATAAACTCTGGATCAATAAAAGGAGAAACAGCATATGTATAATTCGAACGAATATAATGAGTTGATAATGCACCTTGAAAACCACGAAGATAAAGAGACATCAATTCATGGCCCTCATATCCCGAAACATTTATATCTTCACATGAAACCCTATTGGAATATTTAATTCCATTCACATCTATTGTATCTTCGCGTAAGGATTTTAAATATCCTCCTCCTACAATCAAATCCCCCAATTGCCCTGTATGTTCTAAACCCAAGACTCTAAAATTCAAAAATTTCAAAAACTGATTTCCCCCGGTAATTCCCGCATAATATCCCATGCCAAAATTCTTTTTCGTAACTTCCTCCACTTCTCGCACAAACGAAGCTTCATCCAAATACTTTACATAAAATTGGTTACCCAAAAAGTGGGCAACATCTTTTGCATATTGGCAATCCAGACTAGTTGATTGTGAATAACAGATATTAACAATATTTCTATAACCCATATCATGAGCAACCCAAGTTGTCATTCGAGAATCTAAACCACCACTTAAATCCACCAAATGATATTTATATCCATACTCCGTATCTTTGTCAAAACAACGTTTAACAGCCTTTCTGAAACCTTGATCAATTAACTCTATCGCCTCGTTCATTCCCATATCTATTTTTACTTTATAGGAAAAACGATGCCATTCCTTGATATTCATTCCTTTCTCACTCCAAACAAATACTTTCCAGCTCTCACCCTCTTCACCTCTTTTAAGAATGTAGAATCATCTACCATATAACCGAAAGAAAGCAATTGGTAAGCGGCTTTATCCGAAAACGAATATACCATTCCATTCCGCTTTAACTCTTCATATACCAAGTTAAATTTATTACTAACTACAACATTACCATCCACTCCTACATAATAAAAAGGAGCACTATCACCCGTCTGATTTCCCCAAACAATAAGCACTCCAGTTTCTTTATTACGATAAAATCCATTGAATGGGCCTATAAATTCTTTAAAAAAAGTAAATTCATCTTTTTTTAATAATAAAAAAAGTAAATCCTCAAGAGTTGTAACCTTATATTTTGCGAACAGCTCCGACTTATTTAAAATCACCCCATCAGAAACAATAGTAATCTTCTCGTTATCACAATAAAACTTATCATCCTTAAATCTATCATCAAAATTTACCTTCACCCGGACAATTCCATTTTTTCCCGACAACATAAACATCCAACCTATCGTCTGCTTTTCCATCTCTATATATCTTTATAAAGTCCTTAAAGTCAAACAACTCATTCAATATTCGCACAAATTTGCTATAATTCACAGAAGAATTATATCTTTCTTCCCACATTTCTCTAGCATGTTTTCTTAAAGTCTGATAATCATTATCTACCATACAAGCAATAGATTTCAAACAAACACTCAAATCTCTATTCAAGAAATCTTTATTCAGTAATAAACCATTATACCCATTTTCTACAATTTCTCCCACTCCACCCACGTTGGTCGCAATCACAGGAATGCCAAAAGATGAAGCCTCCATAATAGAAACAGGAATACCTTCTGATTCACTAACATTCACAAAAATATGATAAGAGTTTTCCTTATATAATTTATAAATATCTGTAGATGTCAATTCCCCCAGCAAATTTACTTTTATATTCTTAGGTAGTTTTTCTATATCTAATTCCAACCTCTCTTTTAATGCTCCTCCACCAATATGTGTCCATTCAATATTTATATCAACTATTTGTTGCAATGTTTCTAATATCCTATGAACCCTCTTGACTGGCACAATCCAAGAACAAGATACCAATCGAAGTGTTCCTTCCAAATGTACATTACTTTTAATTCCATAATCAAAAGTGCCCAAACGAGAAACTTCTAGTTTACAACTCTTAGAAATAAAAATATTACCTTTTAAATAATCCAAGCCATGCTTAGATATTGGAAATATAACATCCAGGTAACTTGATAAATAGAATCTCAAAGGTAAATAATTAGAGATATACCTATCTGCATATAAATCATACCCATGACACCGAGCTACTGCTCTTGCTGAAAACTTTTTCTTAAAACGAACTGCAGCATAAGCTCCATGATGCAGCCAATAACTATAACAGACCGTATCATGTCCTTCAATTTTATTAGATATATTCTTTGTTAGAAAAATAAACACCCTTTCACCTAAACCAATAAATGCAATCAAAGAATGCAGTCTCGAAAAAAAATAATTTCTTTCTTTTAGCAAAAATAGTAATTCTTCATAAAAGACTTGCCTGAGAAGAGAACGTAGATACCAGATTATTTTATTACATCTACTCAATTTAGGCATTTGATAAATGCTAATATTATTAGGGATGTTCAAAAAGCGCTGTGGACAAACATTATCTATAGAAACAACGTAAACAGGATAAAACTTGCTATAATAGCGAATTTCATTATCTACAAAAGTTTCTCCTTTACCAAAAGGGAAAGAGTTAGTAATTAAAACTAATGCTTTTTTAGCCATTACAAGATAGCAAACTATAGAAAGATAAAATATTAAAATTAGGGGGACGTAATTTAAACTGTGTCAATCTTTGCATTTTTCTTTTTATCAGTAGATTACTACTTGTATTTATATTGATATTCAAGTGTTTATCCGAAGTAAAATATGATTTACTCAATGGATTAAGAACTGACACAGCTTGAATTATGACCTCTATAAATTATAAAGCAAAGCAAAAGTGCCCCCCTTTTTAAATATCACTAGCATTTATTCTGATAATCATTAAGCAGATTCTCATGGTCCCACATCTTTTGTCAAATCCATAAAAAAATCAAATACTCCAAAACAAACATCCTATCTAGTAGGTAGATTTCTCTCAAAGTTTTTCCCTCTCTTCCCGATTAGCTTTGCGCAATGCGAAAAATTCGTCAAGCAACATTAATTTTTCTATGGAACTCATATCAGAATAGTAATCAACAAAGGAAACACATACTTAAAGCAATAATCCAAAACGCCTTAACATTTTAGGCGAAGCATCTTCATAGCTAATCACAGCACCTTTAATCAGTTCGAGGTCATCTTGCATAATGATACCTTTAGCTTTATCGTTCCCAAACAGTTCTTTAAAACGCTTACCAGTAATCGTTTTCAAATCAGAACAATCTACAAAACGATCTTTCTCTTTTAGAAAAGCATATTTCTTTGCAGACAATTGATAGTGCATCTGTTGCCGTCTTAGAGGCAAATTAGGATTTATTTTTGTGTCTATAATAACAACTCCTATGGCATTTCCATCTAAATCATGTCCCAAGACAACAAAATATTTATTGCGCCATCATCTCCCGAATTCTTACCCTTGATGTTCTCTTCTTTCCCCAAGTGCATTCTGAACACCTCACCAACAGATACATTGGACAGCAACATGCGTTCTACCGTTTCTTGCGGTAAAAGGTCTTCAAAGGTTCCTTTCTTCATCTGCCCTGCAAATAATCGTCAATCTCAGATTGTTCTTTCAGATATTCTACAAATCCGGAAGTTGCGCCTCCTGCCTGAGCCATCAATAGCGGATTCATAGGTGATGCACTCCTTGCATCCCATGCCGTTTGCCAAGCTACATCATGCGAATCTTTGGACAATTGCTTTGCATCCTTCTGCAAATTTTCTTTTATGGAAGCATCCAAACACGCAAGGTCAGCCTTACTCAACTCATCCATACCGGTTCTTCGGCAGCTCCTATAAAATAGTAACATTCTGCATTTCCCGGTTTTAATGAATCCGCTAATTGCTGCAACAAGGAACCTTTTACAGCATGAGCCGAATTTGTTGCAACCTTCACGGCATCATACAAAAAAGAAGGAACAGGACCACGCTCCAACGCACAGAACGTATCCTTCACCAGATGCTTCCCGTAAGTAGCATAATGTTGGCGCTCCGCAAAATATAGAATTTTGAACAAATGGATGAAATCCAACTCGCCACATTGCTTTAAAATATAGAGAGTAACAGCTTTTAATTTCAACATGTCATCCGTAGTCATCATTATATCCTCCTATTTTTCACCAAAGAGCAAAGTTCACTCCTCTTTTTGTATTTATATCTACCGCAAAGATAGTCTTTTCACTACAAACTCCAATACTTCAACGAATGAATCTTATCTCTATACATTCCTTTAATATCCACAAGCACCGCATGATCGTACGTCATACCCTTGAAGTATTTATCATCCAGATTCTTGTATTCATCATGAGCCACAGCTACAACCACTGCATCATAATTATCTCGCGGTTTTTCCACCAATCGGAAACCGTATTCTTTCTGAACTTCATCACTGTCTGCGTGTGGATCAACCACATCTACATCGCACCCGAAGTCCCTGAGTTCTTAATAATATCAACAACTTTTGAATTACGGATATCCGCTACGTTCTCCTTGAAAGTAACCCCCATCACAAGGACACGGGCACCAAGTACACCCTTGCCTAATGATATCAAACGCTTTACGAGCTTCTTAGCGATATATCCGCCCATACTGTCGTTTATATAACGGCCCGCACTGATTATCTGGCAATGATATTTCAACTCGCTGGCTTTCTGAACCAAATAATAAGGGTCGACGCCGATGCAGTGCCCTCCTACCAAACCCGGATAGAATTTCAAAAAGTTCCATTTGGTTCCGGCAGCTTCCAACACATCGTAAGTATTGATACCTATACGGCTGAAAATAATGGAAAGCTCATTCATCAAGGCAATATTGACATCACGCTGAGTATTCTCAATAATCTTTGCCGCTTCAGCAACTTTTACATTCGGTGCACGATGGACGCCCGGTTTTACTACAAGCTCATATACTTTGGCCACAACATCCAAAGCTTCTGAATCGCAACCAGAAACAATCTTAATCGTGTTGGGCAGAGTATGCACCTTTTCTCCCGGATTGATACGCTCCGGAGAATAGCCGTATTTAAAATCTATGCCGGCTTTCAATCGCTTACCTCTTCCAAAATGGGAAGGCAGTCGTCTTCCGTACAGCCCGGATAGACCGTAGATTCATAAACTACATAATCACCCGGTTTCAAGGCTTTAGCTACTGAACGGGAAGCACCTAACAACGGGGTCAAATCCGGCTTATTGTATTTGTCAATTGGAGTAGGAACGGCTACAATGAAGAAAGAAGCTTCCTTCAACTTCTCAATAGAGGAAGTAAACTCTATATCTACATTTTCAAAGGCTGAACCATCCAGTTCCCCACAAGGATCAATCCCCTCGCGCATCTTTGCCAAACGTGACTCATTTATATCAAAACCAATTACTGAAATCTTCTTTGCAAATTCCAGAGCAATGGGCAAACCTACATAACCTAAACCGACCAATGCCAGTTTAGCCTCTTTATTTACTAACTTATTATACATACCTTCAAACAAAATTAAAAATTAAAAATTAAAGAACTAAAAATTAAAGTTTAGCAACCTTACCTTCTTTCAACCGATAACGTTCCTTACTCTCCGGACAAACTGCAACCCCATCTTCATCAAAGTCAAGCCTATGACCGTATTCACTCATCCAACCCATCTGACGGGCAGGATTACCAACCAATAAAGCATAAGCAGGAACAGTTTTAGTAACTACCGCACCGGCACCGATAAATGCGTATTCACCAATATCGTGTCCACAAACGATGGTGGCATTGGCACCAATAGTGGCACCTTTGCCAACATGAGTTTTGGCGTACTCGGATTTACGGTTGACAGCACTACGAGGATTGGTAACATTGGTAAAGACACAAGAAGGACCTAAAAAAACATCATCTTCACACGTCACACCAGTATAGACTGATACATTGTTCTGAACCTTTACATTATTCCCTAATACCACATCTGGAGAAATCACCACATTCTGACCGATATTGCATCTTTCTCCAAGCACACATCCGGACATGATATGACTATAATGCCATATCTTTTACCCGCACCAATCCGGCAACCATCATCGATGGTTGCTGTTTCATGAGCAAAAAAATCTTGCATAGGTGTATTTATTTAAAGAAATCTTTTATGCTATCAATAACCAAATCCTGCTGCTCAGTAGTCAGTTCGGTGTGAACAGGAAGGGAAAGAACGGAATATGCCAATTTTTCAGCATTATCCAAAGACTCTGCAGCACGTGTTATTTTTTGGAATGCCTCTTGTTGCTGTAAGGGCAACGGATAATAAATCATACTAGGAATACCGGCATCTGCCAAATGCTGTTTCAAGGCATCACGTTTACCATCTAATACCTTCAAAGTATATTGATGATAAACATGAGTACTTTGAGGCAACTCTTCCGGCGTAATGATGCCTCGCACATCCTTCAAATGTGAAGTGTAATATTGTGCCGCTTCACGGCGAGCAAGGCAATATTCATCCAAATGTTTCAATTTGGCGTTCAAAACCGCAGCTTGAACAGTATCCAGACGAGAATTACATCCGATAACCGCATGGTGATACTTTATCCGCTGACCATGATTGGCTATCATACGAAGCTGTTCGGCCAATACATCATCATTGGTAAGGATTGCTCCTCCATCACCATAACAGCCCAAATTTTTTGAAGGGAAAAATGAAGTACATCCTATATGACCAATGGTACCGGTATGTTTCTTAGTGCCATCGGAAAAAGTATATGTAGCACCGATGGCTTGTGCATTGTCCTCCACAACATACAAGTGATGTTTTACAGCAAACTGCATGATAGGCTCCATATCACAAGACTGACCGAAAAGATGTACCGGGATAATAGCCTTTGTCTTCGGGCTTAGCGCCTTTTCCAAATTGGCAGCTGTCACATTAAAAGTGGCATAATCTACATCCACCATCACAGGAATCAAACCTAAAAGGCCAATCACCTCTGCAGAAGCAACATACGTAAATGCAGGCACTATAACCTCATCTCCCGGTTTCAAGCCTAAAGACATCAATGCTATCTGAAGAGCATCTGTCCCGTTACCACAAGTTATTACATGTTTACAACCGGAATAAGTTGCCAGATTGGAAGCGAATTCTTTTACTTGAGGGCCATTAATAAAAGCAGAAGTTTCAATGACTTGCCGAATACCCGTATCCACTTCCTTTTTTATCTTTAAATATTGACCATGAAGGTCAACCATTTGAAGTTTCATATCCATAACCATTTCATTCTCAAGAATTATTTACCACCCAAATGGATGTTTGGCTAAAGGCAGTTTTGCCAAAGGATGGTAGTCACCTTTCAAACCGATGGGTTCTGCATGACGAATATCATACACGATATTGATTGCATTACGTGCATCCTCAATACCAAAACCTTTACCGGCAAGAATATCCTTATAGCTTTCAGTGTGCAATTCCGTAAAACCTTTGCTGAATTCAAATTCTTCACCGTCAATATTGATTGTACGATAAGTAAGCTTCTCCCCTTGTACTGCATTTTCAGGAAGATTGTCTGAATTTATACTTAAAAAATAACGGACACGCGCTCTTTCCAACTCCAGATATCCTGCTGCACGGTCATGTGTATATACATGAACAATATTCTTCTTTACAGGACCAAACACCCATGAAAGCATATCATAAAAATGCACGCCGATATTGGTCGCAATTCCCCCACTCTTGTGTACATCACCTTTCCAGCTTGTATAATACCAATTGCCACGTGAAGTGATATACGTCAAGTCCACATCATAAATTTTATCTTTAGGACCGTTCTCTATTTTCTTCTTCAAATCAATAATAGACTGGTGCAGACGAAGTTGAAGTATTGTATAAATATGGTGTCCGGTTTCTTTCTCCACTTCTTCCAAGGCATCCACATTCCAAGGATTCAAGACCAAGGGCTTTTCGCAAATCACATCAGTCCCCAAACGCAACCCATAACGCATGTGTGCATCATGAAGATAATTAGGAGTACAAATAGAGACATAATCAACTTGCTTGTCAGTACCTTTCAGTTTCGTACAGTGACGGTCAAACAATTCATGTTCGACAAAAAAGGATGCTTCCGGAAAAAAACTATCCATAATCCCAACACTGTCAAATTTATCATAAGCCGCAACCAAGCGGTTTCCGGTGTCCTTGATGGCACGCAGATGACGGGGAGCAATGTAACCCGCCGCTCCAATTAATGCAAAATTTTTCATTGATTATAATTGTAATATTAAGAACCTGATAGATTTGCGGAAATTTATTCTTGCACTTCTTCCCACGGATATTGATTCTCCTCGAAATTTCTCAATTCTTCTATTATTTCCTTCTGTTCATCCGTTAAGTCTGAAATATTCCACGTTTCAATAAGTTGATGTGCTTCATGAGCCAATTCTTCATCATACGTTTCACTATATCCCCATGTCAGTAAACGCATTTTTAATAAAGATGCCGGAAGTTGACTCATAATATTGTAGATACGATCCAAAATAACCTGTTTTTTCCGCTCCTTATCTCCATTATCATAGATAGTGGCATTATACCCCATCAGCAGAGCAAGACACAGATTTCCCTCTTCTTCAATATCAGAGCTTTGTTCGGAAAATAAAGAATCGGAACGGGTCAGAACTTCTTTATTTAAACGACAGAATTCATCAGAATAAATAGGACTACCATTCGTATCCAAATACATAAGTTCATGAGCCATCCGTTGAAGCTCAAGAGCACGGGAAAGTAAAGAATTCATCTTTATATTGATTTTTTATTATTTATCGGGAAGAAAAAATATCTTTCGAGAAGATTAGGATGACAGAGAGTCGCTTAGTCATTAATTGCCTTCAGATAGGATTTGGGTACTTTAATGCTTGCTACTAAAACACCCGTAATGCGGATAACAACATAAGTCTTGTTGGCTTCTGTGGCGATTTCACCTTCAATGCCGCTAAACTCCCCTTTGACAACTGTAACCTTTTTGCCAACGGTAAGAGGTTCATTGTCAAAACAAACACCTTCGGGATTCAAATCCATGACGAACATGAAATCCTGCATTTGTTTATCGGGAACAACCAGCATGGAATGAGTGGAAAAATCCTTCATATAGAAAACCTGAACACCATAAACATTATGTATGCACAAGCAGACTGTTTGGTGGCATGAATAAAAATCAATCCACGGGCAACCGGAACCACGCTACGCTTCCGACGGTACTTCAACTGTGAGATTACAGTT
>ERZ859980.725-NODE-725-length-17913-cov-1.632658_pt1 | contig 17913 bp, 16 predicted proteins | sample MGYA00509984_ERZ859980 | MGnify/ENA primary metagenome ERZ859980 (study PRJEB30046, sample SAMN00715173) | human gut metagenome | study: EMG produced TPA metagenomics assembly of the A metagenome-wide association study of gut microbiota in type 2... | reverse complement strand
ATATATTTTTTAAGTGCAGTCCAATATTGTCAGTGAGCAATCAAAAAGCTGCGCCATAGCCTTTTGGGTAGCCCAAATGGTCTCATTCTTATACATCACCTGAATCCCATCCTCCTTGCCTTCAAGCATGAAGATGAGGAACTCAGCTGTACTATTTCGTATTTCTATATTCTTTGGCATAAAATGCTACGATGGCTATATCGGTTGGTTATCATCATCTACAATTTCAACAATTTCTCTGCAAAAGGCTTCTTGTGAAATTAGAAGACTCAAAACACGTGTGAAGTTATTCAATTCTCTTTCTTCTGTAAGTTGTTGTTCTTGTGTTTTACCAATATGGCCTACTCTGAAATACATGTCAATTGCCTTGTCAATACCACTCAGGATAGTTGGCATGTCTGCAATAATTGCTTCATCCTTAACATTACCTTCAGAGGTGGATTCGACATAAATCGGATAACTACGGTGAACAGTTGTGATTGGGCATGATTCAAAATGTATTTTTCGGAAATATATTGTTGCTTGCCTTTTCATATCAGCATCAAGAGTCCTTGGAATAACAATTCTAATCTTCGCGGATTTGTATACTTTATCCCCAATTTGAATTTTATCACCTTGTCTAATTATCTCATCTGCCAACAATTTGATGAAATTTTCAAAATAAGAAATTGCTATAACAGTAGAAGGCAAAAGCCCCAGGTGTCCTAAGGCAACTTTTTCATCAATTTTCTTTTTAAGATTTGACAGTTGCATTTCAAAGTCCTGATTTGGTATTTTGATCCCATCTGGGTTAGAAGTTGTCGTGTAAGATAATAATGTAACACCTAATATATCAGATGGAATTTTAACCGTATCTTCTTTAATGATATAGGCTCTGTCAATTCCAACTCTTCCCAAAAAGAGTCCATATTCAAAAAGCACATTATCTCTTGCTGTATTATATTCTTGATTTCGGATTCTGCTAATATCGTCAGCGGCAAATATCATAAAACCAAAGTCAAACAAACTTGCAGACTTAAGTAAGGTTTCCAAAAAGCCTTCATTAAATTGAAATATACCGTCATTCCAAATATAACAATCATACTCTGGCTCAAAAAATGTTTTAATTCTTTGAGCAACAGCTAATCCCTCTGTAGAAGATCCTATAAATATCCTTGGTTTCATTTATTGTAATTCTTTATATATGTTCCAAACTTCGTTATACAATCGTTTCAAGTTATCAAGCTTAGAAGGACTATTTCTGAATATGTACTCAGTTCCATCTACAGATTTTAATCCATTTGCTTCAGATTCATTTTGGCATAAGTGATAAAGCTTGAGCCATAAAACCCGAACCAAGTCTAGGTAGTAAGAATTGCGATATTCTTCAATATTAATATCATAGCAGATTGCATTTATATCAAAACTGGTTAAGTCAATATTTACCGAAGCATCCGCTTTTACATTTTTAAGGAATCGAATCATCTTTTTAAGTCGTCCTTCGGTGTATGAACTTCTCGTATTGATTCTATCTATACTGAGGAATGGATAGTCTGGTCCAAGACGTTCATTCTTTTGTTTATCATAAATGTAAACTCCTCTATATACATCACCATATCCACTAATGTATTCAAGAGAATCATGCCATGAAGCAACGACAACGTCAACTTCACGATGAAGGTTTTGGTTCGTTATGCGGATGGATTTAGGTTTCGCGATATCGCATATCACATAATGAGATTGTAAAATTCTTTCGTCTTCCAAACGAAGCTGTCTTAAATCATTATTTGCATCTCCGAAATATCTTGTAAAGTTGTTGACCCAATTTTTTATTCGCATTGTTTCTGTGTCATACGAGTAGGGATGACTTTCAACAAATGCTTTAGCTTTGCTGTAATCTGTGTCTTGAAACTTGCTTGTAATTGTAAGCAAGTCAATATCACTCACACCACGAATATGAGTTCTTGTCATTACGGAACCCTGATACCGAAAATCGACACTCTGCTGTAGTTCTCTTTGTAAATGTAATTTCGCATTTTCACCTGCTTCTAAAGTCTTGTTCGTATATATAGGGTCAACTTCATTCATGGCAAGCTTACATATTTTGCAATATCCTTGTCTATGCCAGAAAGGGAAGAAATGGAATTCAGTCGGACTTCTCTAAGAGAATCCGGATTGTATCTACTTTCGATACGATTAATAAGACTAGTATAATCAGCCATAATTACACTTTTAATGGTTTAACTTGATTTATCGCCACAAAATTAATTCGCATCTATGCAGCCTTTTTGCATAGCAAATTTAAAGTTGAAAAAATCACATCTAATTGCTTCTTTTTGAAGAATACTCAGATGCTCTTTCTGCTACCATACGACTATCAGCTTCTTCTTCCATTATGGCGTATGTTTTAGGCGACCTGTCCATATGCTTGATATTAAACTTATCTTCTACCATTTCGAGCTCTGTAATGTTTTTAAATGTCACATACATAAACATAGTGGTCACAACATGAATCCCTAATTGAACCTCTTTTGCATCAAGACTCTTAGCTTGGTGGTTTTCTTCGTTTCGTAAGTTCACAAGAATATCAACATACTGTGCAAACTTCTGGTCAATGGGCTTGTCACTATATTGCAGTTTGTTTAGTTGCATGCAATACAAAGCATTACTCAAAGCAGCATATTTGACTTCTCCATTTTTATCAGTAACCTCTTTATCCTTAATAAGGAAATGAAGCTTCTTTAAATACGATTCATAGCCTGTTACAAGGGTCTTAAGATAAATGCGTTTCTCTGCCAAAGTAAGGGTATTCGGACTACAATAAAGTTTGAACATAGCATTGAGTAATGTATCAGCCAAACCATTATATTTGCTAATGCTGAATACTCTTATAACCTTTATCATCCAGACAAATGCCTCTTCGAGAGTTCTGCTTGTTCCCGCTATTCCAACAAATTCCTCCCGGATTAAAGGAATCATTCTACTTTGCGATTCTCTATAGTATAGGCTTTTTCCTCCTGTTCACGATAGCGTTCATATATGGCATGTCCCATCTGCTCCATCAGAGTCTGATAAAACTCTTGATTTTCAAATAATTTACGATAAGCATCGGTCTGTGTCGTATAGCACTGCTGAGCTGCTTTACTGAAAATATCAGGGAAAATGCTTTCTACAAATTGACTCTCATCGTTACAAACAGCTTGTTTCTGCATTTTTTTCGTTGCAGACTTCTGTATAAGGTCAAATATACCTTCCACCATTACCCGGTCGGCTTCTGAGAATTCACCACGGAACATAATATTCACCTTGGCAATAATGTTGTCAAGCAAATCACGAGCGTCTTCAGGTTTACGACCTGCTCCAGGATTTTCTCCCTTAATCTCAGGCTTGGCACCATCCAAAGATATGTGCATCATTTCATTTGCCTTGATAGTATTGTTTACAAGACGCACCTTTTTGTCCAAATCAACTCTTTCTCGCGGATTCTTGGGTAACACACGATAGAGGTAATCGGCAAATATATATGACTTCATTAACGAACGATCAAAGGTACGGGCGATCTGCGCCATATAAGCGTAGAAACGAATAAAATTCTTAATCTTGCCACGTACAGTAAAACGAGTTTCTTCGTCCAGTTCTTCAAACCTATCTACAATTGGTTTCAATGCATTGGATAATGCACCAAGTTTTGATTTGTTTGTCTTGTCCTGTGTAGCAATAAACAATTCATAGAATTTTACTTCATCTTCAGTACTCCATAGGTGGTAAATTTCGATGTCTTTGTGAAACTGATATACATAATTCACATCCACAGGATTATTAACTCTGTACCTTTATAGAAAGGCTCAAATGCAGTTTTAATCTCTTCGGAGCTGTTTACGAAGTCAAACACGTATGTATCTTCTTTCAATGGATTGGCACGGTTCAGGCGAGATAATGTCTGCACTGCTTTTACATTTTTCAGTTTCTTATCCACGAACATGGTATGGAGCATCGGTTCGTCAAATCCGGTTTGATACTTATCCGCGACAATCAGCATGTTGTAGAAGTCACTGGCAAAGTAGAGCGGAAGTTTATCTTCTGAGATACTTTTATCTCCCCTCGTATTGAGTTTTGGCTCAGTGTATTCCACACCGTTATATTCCACCTTGCCGGAAAATGCCACCATCGGATTGATGTCCGTAATATGATGTTTTCTGCAATACTCCTTAACAGCAAAGAAATAGCGAACAGCATGAGCACGGCTGGAAGTTACGACCATTGCCTTGGCTCTTCCTGCCATATTTTGAAGTGTCACTTCACGGAATTTCTCAACAATAATGGCAGTTTTCTTATTGATAGTATCCTTGTGATTATCATGGAACGCTTTCAATGCAATCGTTGCTGGCGTCTCTTCGTAATCTGGGTTATCCTCTGATTGACGAGCTATCTCATATGAAATCTGATACGTAGTATAGTTTTTCAGAACATCCTTGATAAATCCTTCTTCAATAGCCTGTAACATGGAGTAGTTGTGATAGGCCTTATATTTATCCTTGTCGGGAGTCTCTCCTTTCTCCACTAAAATGCCGAAGGTCTGAAGTGTTTTGGGTTTTGGAGTGGCGGTAAAGGCATAAAAAGAGAGGTTATTATGCTGGCCTTGACTTAGCAAGTCGAGCATCAACCGGTCTTGTTCTTTCTCCAATTCTTCTACGCTTCTGTCTTCCCATTCGGCAAGTTCCCTTAGGGCTTCGTCTGTATCTGCCAAAGCTGCTTTCAACTTTTCCGCACTCTTACCGCTTTGACTTGAATGAGCTTCGTCCACCACAACGGCATAGCGATTACCGCTATGCGAGGTAATTTGCTCATAGATTTGAGGGAAGCGTTGTAGCGTAGTAATGACAATACCTGTTTTATCTGCATTGATGGCATCACGCAACTTTTCACTGGCGTTTGCATCTTTTTCCGTGATAGTGGTTACTGTACCCTCGACATGCTCAAAACCGAGAATCGTGTCCTGAAGTTGTTTGTTCAACACCCGGCGGTCTGTTACTACAAACACGCCTTTGAAAATGTGATTGTTGTCTTTGTCGTGTAAAGAAGAAAGCCGGTAAGTTAGCCATGCAATGGAATTGGATTTTCCTGATCCGGCTGAGTGCTGAATCAAGTAATTGCAACCGGACCATTATGTTCAGTATCCGTAATAAGTTTTTCCACCACATCCAGTTGGTGATAAGAGGAAAAATAATCTTTATGCTTTTGTCTGTCACCTCTTTCTCCTTGCCATGCTTGTCTTTGATAATGGAAATCTTTTCCTCTTCCTGGCGCATGATATAACGTTGGAGGATTGCCAATAACACATCTCTGCGTAGCACATCTTTCCACAGATAGGATGTCACATATTCGGCCTCATCGCATTGTGGATTGCCTGCACCACCTACATTTCCGGCACCATTGCTGCCTTGGTTGAAAGGCATGAAGAATGTTTTTTCACCCTTCAACTCGGTTGCCATTGCTGCTTCATACAGATCGCAGCCAAAATAAGCAAGAATACGATTGTCAAAATGGAATAGAGGCTCTTTCGGATTTCTATGCGTCTTCCATTGTTCAATGGAGTCACTTAAATCTTGGTTGGTAAACTGGTTTTTCAGTTCTATGGCCACGACAGGAATGCCATTGAGGGAGAGTACCATGTCGATAGAATTCTTCACATCCTTGCTATACACAAATTGACGTGTACATTCCAAAATATTCTTGTTGTACTTTTCAATAAGTTCCGGATTAAGCGTTGACGTAGGAGCGAAGAAGCATAGCTTCAATGGAATACCAAAGTCGTTGACCCCATTGCGCAAAGTATGTATCAGACCATACTTCAGAATGTTTCCTTGTATAGTTTTATACAATTGTGTTTTTGCACTATTACCATATTTGCGTTCAAACCTTTCCCATGCTTTTGGCTGGGAGTCTTTGACAAAGCGAATCAGGGTATCAAGGTCTATTGCTTTTTCCTTGTCGTATGTAGCCTGACTTCCTTTGGTATAGCCACCTTTAGTGAGTAGATATTGTTCAATATCCGCCTCAAAGTTCTTTTCGTGTAAGCCTGTATGTGTCATAATGTGATTAATCTTTTTTAGAGTAAGTCCTGTTTTTATTACCTCCGTGAACTTCCAAATATCCGAATTCAGTCAATTGGCGCAGATAACGTTTGGCTGTTGTTTCGGTGAAGCCGAAAGCACTGACAATAGTTTCGGTCTTTATTTCGTCTTTATCGGCCATAAATAATAAAATATCGACCAATTTCCCTGCAAGGGATGGCTTTATCGACCATTTATCGACCATTTTCTTGGTCAAATCTGTCTTGTCGACCACCTCTACCGACTTGACATATTGTTCGATATCATGTTTCAAATGAGTGCAATGCAACTCGGTCATGCAATTAAGGAATATTTCTATATCCTCATTTTCTCTTGTATCAATTAAAGATTGAATATATTCTCCTTTGTCTTCCTTCAAAACCTTTGTCGGCAATACATCATATTCCATTTGCAAGAGGTTCATTAGCAGGCGGCAGGTTCTGCCATTCCCATCAGCCCAAGGGTGAATGGTTACAAGTTCGTAATGTGCCCAAAAACTCAGTTCATATATAGCTGCGATGTCACTTGTATCAAGTGCTTTACGACGGGCATTAAGTTCATTACAAAATGCATCCAGCTTCTGAGGCACTTTCATCCAATTCATGTACGAGCGACCACCGGCTCCAGCTGTTACATTCAGTTTACGCAACTCTCCTTTTGAAGCATCAAAATGACCACCCAAAGAATTATATTCGGAGCCTGTTCTTGCCATGACTTTGGAAGCGAGCAGAATCAGGGTGTCAATAGTGATGTCTTCGTGATTTTTTATCCATTCCCTGCCGTATTCGTAGGCATTTTTCAAGTCAAGGTTCATCAACTGCTCAACCATGGGTTTACCTTTTGCGGTAATGCCCTCGTCAAACAGAAGCTGAGCTTCAACTTCAGTCACTGTGCTGCCCTCAATAGCCGTGGAATGGGTGATAATTGAGTAGAGATAGAATTTGTCGTAATCTATCTGATTCGATATTCCCAATTCTTTGTGCTGCTTAAGTAGTTGCAGCAGTAAGGCTTTATTGTCTGCTTTCATGGCTTAAACTCGTTTCTTACCGGTAACATACTCATAGATAATGCTCTTTTTATAGTTTTTCAGCTCTGCAATTTTCTCCTGCTTCAGAGAAATCAGAGCATCGATTTGGGCTGTTTTCTCATCGAGGTATGAGGTAATGGCTCGCTGCTCGGAAAGATGAGGTAGTATCACCGTTGTTTGATTTATAATAGATTGTGAAATGCTGAGCACTTTAATACCACTAACACGACTCCTGATTTGGCTTCTCCAACAATTTGTTAAAAACAAATATGCAAGATATAAATTAGAACTTTTACTTTGAGCATGTGCAATAACAGAATGATAACCAGCATAAAGTCCTATTTCTTTATCAATATAAACGCAATTTCCACATCCTTCTAAATCTTCAGATGTGTCAGCAAAAATAAAATCTCCTATATGTACTTTTGCCAAAGGACTATTTAATGTCATTTCTACTGGAACAAATCGAATAAGGCTATCAACTATTTGAGTACCTTTATTTTGTTTTGAATGGACCTGTCCGTAACTGATAACAGGAACACCTTCATTTACTAAGTCAGCTTTTGTAAATGAGAGGCCTTTCCCAGTTTTAAAAATGTATTTAAACGGTTTTACATCCCATCCCTCTGGTATCTCGCCAATCCACTCAACCCCGCTATCCTTCATTTTCGCATTAGAATCAAGTCCTTTGGTGACAGTTTCAGTAATTACTGACTGCTTGTAAGCCTGTAATTCGACAATCATTTCCTCCTGCAAAGTAATCAAAGAATCTATTTCCACACATTTCTTGTCAAGGAAAGAGGCAATGGCTTGCTGCTCATGAATAGCAGGAAGAATTATCTTACAACAGTGTAATCTATCTTGTCGTAGATTAATCCTTATAAAGCCCTTTGCTTCTCGTCTTACTAGTTCCCTTGAAACATGAGAAGACAGATAATAGAATAAGAACTTAGGATAAATGTCTTGATTGGTAATTCTTAAACCTTTGCTAAAACTGTTTAATCCTAGATTATCAATACTATCTTCAAGAATCGCAGGTTTTCCTATTCCATCATAGTCTTCAGAACTCATCAAAAACAATAAATCATTTTTCTGAACAAGATTTTGATTTTCATCGTTAGATACTTTTACCTTATAAAGCTGATTCGGGTTAATGATAGAGTTATTAAAGATATTTGTAAATGGAATGAAAAGCATATATGATTCGTTATCGTCTTCAACATTAAAATCATCACCAGTCTTACCAGTTAAACCTCCGTAAAGAAATCCAACATTTTTTAGACGCATTGTCTTCCAACTTTGAGGTATATATGGAATCCATTCAATACCACTATTTTTATATGTGTTGTAAGTATTTACCATAATTATCCAAATATACTTTCCATCAACTCACTTTCCTGTACCTCTAACTCTTTCAAATGCGCAAAGATATCCTCGCTTTTGCGTGGAGCTACATATTTATAAAACTCACGAGTAAACGGTATCTCATAACCAATCTTAGTTTTCTTCTCGTCAATCCAAGCGTCAGGTGCGTATGGCAGAACGTTCTTCTGCATATATTCGTCAATATCCTCGGTCCAAGGGACAATCTCCGTATCGCGTTTCTTGGAATCTGGCTGTGGCTTACCTTTTTTTAGGATAGGCTCTCCCGTTGCTTCATCAAGTAAAGGACGCTCTACTGTAAGTTTTGAATACTTGAAATAATCATTATCTAACACTTTGCTTTCAACCGTCAATATCTCGTCCTCACTATGGTAAGTCCAATCGGTAAAATCTTTGTAAGCCTCGATGATAAGTTCACGGCAACGGTCACTTATCTCCACACGCTTATTGCCCAGACTCTTTCGACGCTTGTCATAACATTGGCTTGTATCTATAAGCTGGACTTTACCTTGACGTTCTTCGCTTTTATTCTTGGTGATAAGCCAAATATATGTAGCAATACCGGTATTGTAGAACAAGTCGTTAGGCAACTGAACGATAGCCTCCAGCCAGTCGTGTTCCAACAAATAGCCACGGATTTCACTTTCGCCACTGCCGGCATCTCCTTTGAAAAGACTGCTGCCGTTCTGAATGATTGCCATGCGGCCTTCATCGTCTTTCAGTTTGGCTATACCATTGAGCAGGAACAACATCTGTCCATCACCAATGGCAGGAAGTCCGGGAGCAAATCTACCGGCTTTACCAAGGTTATGTTCTTTTTCCACTGCTTCTTTTGAAGTTTTCCATTCTATACCAAAAGGCGGGTTTGAAATGATATAATCAAACTTATAACCGGAGAACTTGTCATCTCCAAGAGTATTCCTTGACGCATATTGTCTGCATTGCCGCCCTTAATAAGCGTATCGGCTTTGGCAATGGCAAAGGTCTGGTTGTTCAATTCCTGTCCGTAACTTGTAATCTCCGCTTCTGGGTCAATCTTCAGAAAACGTTCAGTCAGGCAACCCAGCATCTGACTTGTACCCATAGCCATGTCATAGATAGAAGCAGTAATACCTTCACGTTCCAACTTCTGTTCATCATTGCCGACAAGCAGTTCTGCCATGAGGTAGATAATATCACGGGCGGTAAAGTGCGCTCCGGCCTGTTCGTCATAGCTTTCTGAGAATTTGCGCACAAGCTCTTCGAAGATGTAACCCATATCCACACTTGTAACCAGATCTGCTCCGAGATAGGCTTTGGAGGTGCAGAACTCTTTAATGACAAGATACAGCACATTGTTATCAGCCATCTTTTGCAGTTCCCGGTCGAAGTCCATGCGATGGATGATGTCGATTACATTTTCAGAAAAATGATTGAGATATGATTCAAAGTTCTCTTTGATATTCTCAGGGTCGTTCAGCAGACTTTGAAATGTGAATGGGGAGAGGTTATATAATTGCTGACCGGCAGCTGTCTCCAAAAATCCCTTTTTCACTACTATGCCATCTTTGTCAAGTTTGGCATTTGTATCAAGAACAGCCTGCTTAGTAGGTGCAAGGGTATCTTCAAAGCGTTTGATAACGCACATTGGGAGAATGACATTACCATACTCGTGAGGTTTATAAACACCTACTAACTTATCTGCAATAGCCCAGATAAGATTTGCTTTCTCTTGAATATTGATTGTCGTTTGCTGTTGTATATTGTTGCTCATATCTTTTCTTTTAGTTTTCTACTTTTACTTTGGCATAATACGGAAAGTCTGCAACATCTTTCCCTTTATTGATGTTGACTTCGGTGATTGTGGCATTCTTTCCTATATACTTCGCAAAACATGGAGCTAAGCGGCAATTCAGTATGTATGGTCCGTTTTCGCCAGCTAAAATCGTTGATTGTTGCCCGACTGGAGAAGTGGTAGAATCATTGATAGATGGGACAGAAGTGGAGACGGTCCTTTTCATCTTTCTATTTGCTTCCTTATCTGGGTGTTTATCAACGAATGCCCCAAAGGATTTAATCACATGGCATAATTGAAGAACATATGAAAAGTAAAGTTCTTTTTCACTTTCTGAAATTTCCAAATCCTTATCGTCTATTGTATATGGATGCTCTTCATTTGTATGCGAGTCGGTATTGGTAAAATTGATTATCTGCAATGTAATATTTCCAATAGATTTTGGAAATATTGTATCATCCTCAGAACCGTAACGTAATTCGCTATGCTTTGTTACTAATCCGGACATATAACGATTAGACTCTAATAAATTAAGTTGATTATCCCGCTCAAAACATTCCTGTGGCAGAAGTCCATAGTTAAATGCGGTACGAAAGATGTACTCCATCACTTTACGAAGCGGATTTCCCTCATATTTAAATTGCCAGTTATCAGCAGGAAAATAAAACGCACAAAGCATATCCATCATTATGGCGCGTGCCTCCTTACATATAAGTTTGCCTTCTCCAAGGTACTTAAAAACGCTTTGAAAATTGTAGGCTATAATGTTCTCGTTCTGGACATTTGCCACTTTAAGTATGTTTGTAAACATAGCATCGACCGAATTAGAGGAATTATCTATGGCATCTTTTAGGTAAACCATATTTCCCCATTCCTCTTGGTGTGCCGCATGGTCTCTTTGTGCTATTTGAATCACATCATCAAATTTGCTCATTGTACCTGCGGAAAGAATGTACCAAGGCTTTACTTGTCTTTTTTCTCCAAACATACGAGCTAACGATGCAATTACAGACGGAATAAAGAATTCATCAGTCTTATTATCATCTTTTCCATATTTGCAATTTGCATCAAGAATAATAGAAGAATAGGATTTGAAGTTCTTTTTGAGCTCCAATTCTGCCTCTTCCCAATTAGTAAAAGGAATGAGGTCTATTCCTTTTTCATCTGCAACACTTTCAAAACCTGTTGCAAAGATTTCATCTTGGGTTCCACTTAGATCTCTACCCACAAAACTTTATATCTGATACCACTCATAATTCTCTAAACTAAATTAAAAGGATGCAACAATACTTGTGTTCTTAAAGATGAGTTTGTAAGTGATACAAAATTCATCGTTAGGACAGGATATCAATTCCGCTTCACCATTGAACTCTCTCATTAACTTGCGAACTTCATACCCACCTATACCATAATGGCCATGGCCCTCTTTTGAAGATACACCATATGTGAGTACATTCTCACTGTCGTAACCAGTGGCCAGTGGATTACCATTGTTGGAAATAGTTACGATGTAATTCTCACCTTCGGACAAAATGTCAATCTTTACTTTATTCTTTGGATTTGCTGCATTCTCAAACCCATGGCTACAAGCGTTGTTGATTATATTGTCAAAAATAATGGTCATAGCCTCTATTGGAAAGTTAATGTATTCCAAAGCATCGCCTTCTTTGAGAACAACATCCCCATCCTCGTCGAGGATTGTTTGCGTTGCACGATGTGCCATACTATCAAAAATATACTGGAAAACGGGGCTCTGATTTTTTCTAATATACTCTTCAATGAAGTCTACTAATGAGATATCTTGACTTTGCATACCATACCCACTATCCAATTTGGCAATTTTGGCTTGCAATTCCTGCATGATAGACTGCAAGTTTGTGTATATGTCAGAGACCTTTGTCTTATGAATCGTACCTACAATAGCATTGTCATCTACAATGCCATTACCATCTCTACGAGCACGCTGCAATACTTTCATCCAGTTGTTGAGATTGAAAATTGTTTGCCCAATAGCGTGCTTTTTCATGTGAATGTCACGGCGAAACGACTCTGCTGATTCCAAAAGTTTACGATCTGATTCAGTCAAGCTGCTTCTGGTGTCATCCTTACACAGATTTTCTTGTTGAGAAAGGAGTTTGGGTACAACAATACAAATAGATAAAATATCCTGCTGGCTTAAGCGTGATATAATTGCACCGGTAGACATTTTACGTGCCTGAAGTTCAGTTTCTTCGGACATAATACAGCGCAGCAAATAATCCTCCGTTACAATATTGGATTTTAGCTGGATTGCAATGACCTCATGTCTTAATGCAATTGGAGTGTTTTTGGAAATACCATGCACTCTTCCTACTTTAAATTTACCACCGATAAAACCAATAAGGAGGCTATCTGTCATAAGGATTCTGTATTCCTTTTTGTTTGGAACAGGAATGTCTTTACGATTGATATCACAGTTAAGATATGAAGCTGAAAGTTCCTTCATACCAATCAATGGGATATCTGTTGTAATAGTATTTCTTCACGTTCAAGAGGAACAATTGAAACAAGGTCTTCCAACTTAAACAATTTTTCCCCGTTATGCACTTTAGGCAGGGAAAAATTTACAAGGTAACGTGATGGCTGTAAATTGAGAACTTCAGACAAATTTTCTGCGGTTCCGAGCCATACATATTTCTCATCCTGTTTTAGAATGGTTTCAATGATACTGTCGGGCTTTAATGTCTCTTGCTTCCAGCCAGCTAAGTCTTTTGTCGCGATGAAAGCTTCACTTGAAGCATCCATAAGACAGATTTGTCCCTTGCCGTCTTTTTTAAGACAAAGAAGAACCATTGAGACAGATGTATATGGCTGGAAAAGTGCTGGTAAAGACATAACAACAGCAGAAAACATATTGTTACTTTCTTTCAAAAGTGTCTTGCGAAAATCAAACCACTCTCTACCAAAACAGAAAGATAAAGGCAATACACAATAAATCTCACCATCATCATTTAATGATTTTTCTGCTAAATTGAGGAATGTATTTGCTATGTTACGCTCTTCTCGCCCTCCTAATATAGGTGGAAAAGAGAAAATATAATCATATTTGCTCTTGGCAATATCGTCATTACCAACAGGTTCGATGATTATACAATTTCGACATCTCATGTTAGCTTCAATGCCTTGAGACAATAGCAAAATCTTAGAATATGCCCAAATTTCAGTGTTGATTTCGTCAGTGTCAAAATTGCACGGGTTTTCCTGATATAAGGCAAAAGAGCAAGTACCTGCAAACGGCAAATATATATGACTGCCAGGTTTGCAATTAGACATTTTCAAACATAGTTCGACTAATGACATTGGAGTCAGAAAATCCGTATTTCCAGTTTGGAATCCAATAGATTTAGGCAATTCTCTGGCGTTTGAAGAATTATAGAATACGTCATCATGCTGATGACAATATATAGCAAGAGCAGAAAACTCTGTGATAAGGACATCAAGTTCTTCGCTTGTATAATATGCAGACAGGTCAATTATGTATCTGTTCAGAATTCGTAATAATTCAGAATCAGCCTTTGATGTATGAGTATATACAGATACCAATAACTTTTTAAATATATTACTATCAAATGGACTTTTGGATATTGAACCATTTACATAGTTGTTTACGAGAGTCTGTGCCTTATCAGAAAGAGTAACGAACTGTGTCATGTCTAACAAAATTAAAATTTAACGTCCATTGTTTTGAATACTGCTACAAAATTCGCCTTCTGCTATGCAAAGGTTCTGCATAGAAAGATATTTTTTCATGCAGTCGTTGATTTTTCTACCAAATTCTTTCCTAAACCATGTAGGAGATAGAACTTCCACATCCGGTCCGAATGAAAAAATCTGCTGTTCTAGTTCCAAGGTATGATATACTGTAAGAGAAATAATACAATCCTTTTCACTTACTATTTTCTGCGATTTATGAATAGGCTTAGAAGTAACATATTTAAAGCGTTGCGGAGTAAACCTTAATACAATCTCTTCTAACTTGGCTTCATACGGTACGGTTACGCCAACCACATTGTCAAAATAGGAATTAAAATCAATGAACTCATTTTTCCGAAACACATGGTTACTTGTGGCTATATTTTGGATTCTGTCGAATGCAAGATTTTTAATCCGTTCTTCTTTCTCATCCAGCCCAAACAAATACCATCTTCCATTATATTGCTTAACAAAATATGGATGTAATGTATGTTGGTGATAGTTTCCATTGGCAGAAATATATTCAATATCCAAAGGCTGATGATTTATTGTTGCATCAATGATGTCTGAAAGGTATTCTAATCCTTTCAGTTGCTCGTTTTGTCCGAATGAAACAAGATTCTCTGCGTTTCCTTTGACGCCAAATCTAATTTCAAGATTGGATATAACTTCTTCAAGCCATCCGTTTGAAGGCAAACCTCTGTATTTACTTAACATTTCTATGGTTGAACGGAGGTTCTGTACCTCTGCTACAGACAGTTCGTTTCTGTAGATAGAAAAATCTGGTTCGGAATAACGATAGTAACACTTCTTGCCATCATACGGAATAGCTTCAAGGTATATGCCATCCGGTAGCATCTTGCGAATGGCATTGAAATCGCCACGCAACTGACGCACCATAATCATAGACTTGCTTCCATTCGCATCATAAAGTTTATCGTTGACTTTTTCCAATAAGTCTTCGATACTGTATTTATGATGGAAATCACTAAAGCATCGGTCTAAGACCATAAACCTATATTCCGCATTTTTGTTTTTTGGCATATTGTCAATCTCTTACATTGGTAAAATTTGTTGGAACTTTAAGATACATAGTGTCTTCTTTTGTTGAATGAAGTAAATCTTTCACATCGACATCAAGAACACTGGCAATCTGCAACAATGTTTCTAATCCTGGTTGCGATGTGTTGGTACACCATTTTGAAACAGTTGCCGGGTCTTTTCCTAATTGCTCTGCCAACCACTTGTTGGTTCGTTTCTTCTCAACAAGAACAACTTTGATCCGATTTATATCTTTCGTTGCTTCCATTTTGGATTATATTATTTACCCTATTATGCAAAAGTAATGAATTTATTTCATTCAAGCATCATTCAAATTATATGATTTTCCACTAAAATTGCGAATTAGTTCAAGAATAATCATAAAACAGGAGTTTGCAACAATTGTTTTCAGTATCTTTGTATCCGATAATTTGCAAACAAGAACGTGATTTATTGATAAATATGGAAGTGCATACATTGGACAATTTTCATGAAGATTTTGAAACAGGCCGTTGGAAAGTCAGAAAATTTGTACTGCCAAAAGCATCCGATTACTTTTGGGACATAGAGAATATCACATGGGCTCAAACTGGACTAATCGATGCTTTTGGGGCAAATAGATTTTTTGATGAAGCTTCTCAAATGATTGCCAATTCAATATTCCTTTTTCAAAAGGGATTTTTTGATGCAGCATTTTATTCTCTCCGACAATCCATTGAGATTTCAATTGGCACACTGTATCTAACAGCGAATCCAGAAAAGATGAAAGAGTGGAATAGATTAGAGCCAGGTTTTGAATCTGGCAAAATGGCTGATTTTCTACGACAGCACGAACCCAACTTCAAAGAAATAAGAAGCAAAATGCCAACTTTCTTTGAAAACATACGTGCAGTCCAAAAAAAGACGAATAAATATGTACACAAACAAGGCTATTCATCTTTTTATACTACACAAAGCTATTCTTTCTCAGATCATCGTGAAGATAAAGTCTATCTTCAGATAGTTTCAGATTTTGAAGGAACTTTGAATGTTGCGATTGGTGCCGTTGCCATGTATCGTTTGGCTATAGACCCTTTACCCGTTATATTAATGGACGAAGAGTTGATGATGCGTTCCGGAGATTTTGTAACAAGACCATATTCAGAAGATTTTGTAAGCAAATACATTGGCACTGAAAATATCGAATTATACAAGCAAACCGATATTTATCAAGAATTTAAAAAGAGTATAATGTCCCATGAAAAACAAAATGAAGCAATCTTTAATATTATTCATTGGCAAATAATAGAAGAAGTAAATTCGAAGATATCACCAAACAAATGCACCTACTGTCATACACAGATAGATTGGCTGTGATTATCGTAATGTCTTCCACAAAAATTCCACAAGTATATATTGAAGGTTGTTTCCATTATGTTTCAGATGTCAAAGCAATGCATTCAGATACGATTATTGGTTCTTCGTTTTATGAAGATTTCTTCGCTAACAAGGTCAACATCAGTTTCAATATACCATTTAAAAATGGATCGTATATATCCAGAATTAAGATTAAAGACAATTTTTCTTATATTGAATCTAATGAGCCATTTAATCAGCAAGAAATAGATTTATTAAACCACATTGCAAAAACATTTGAAGAGGTATATATTACACAAGAGAAAAAATTAAAGGACTGGCTGGAAGAACGGAAACAATACAACAAACGATAGATGGTGTATTCTGTCCCCCCACACAACACTCAAACACCCTCGTAAGAAACAGTTACACGCTTACAACTAACCTCATCGACTCCAATTTTAGAAAAGTTTGATACCGCATTGTATTCTTTGCTATACTCAGCCTATCATAATAACAAGCAAAAGCACATCTCTTTTTTTATTTTATAATAGGTTATTGCTTTATTAATCTTCATCAAGATAAGTCCAGTCTTTAGTGGCATATTCCTTTTCAAACTCCTCTAAGTCTTCCTTGATGCGTTCACGGAAACTCTCTTCACTGTCATCACCACTCATCATCCAATCTACACGAGTAGCATATATCTCTGCTATACGAATTTGCCGATATGCCTCCTTCATCGCATCAATCGTCTCATTCGATAGTTCCAATACATCAGCATTATACGGATAATGGTCATAATAACAATGATGGATTGAGTACAATACCGGAATCTGTTCGTCATCAGGAACATCTGACATATATCGCTTTTTCGATTGGAAAATCACCCCATCATCAAAGAATCGTCGGTCTGCATATTTTTGTTCTGCCTTGACAATGGTTTTATCTCTCAGAAGAAAAGATTCTGCGTCTTCATAGCTCCCAAAACTCATGAAATCTTTATAGCTATGGTATGAGCCAAAGCAATCTTTCTCGTAAATAGTCCAATAGTCCTCTTGAATTTTTTCAGGTTTAGGTTTAAATGCCCTCGCAATATCGCGCTCAATAGTATTGGCAATCTCACGCATTGCATATGTGCCCCTATCAAAATATCCTCCGCTCATAGTTCTTTAATTTAGTCAATTCATTTCATCAACTCAACAACATTTTCCGGTAACATCGCATTCCCGACATCATCTTTCGGTGCATTCTTAAGAAATAAGACAGGGAGAATCTTGTAATTCTTGGCAAATGGTAGCAGGTTGCTTTACGGAGAAGCTCAGCTGTAAGTTGTTTGCCATTCTCTTGATTTGTCCATTTGCATTCGCCAACTAACAAATATTTCTTATCAAGCGACTCGGCCATCACATCAATCTCTATTTGTTCCGGTTCTTTCTTCTCATTGAGAACCGGTCCCCACCAGCGCTTTACCTTACCGTAAACAATTCCATTGACCATATTTCCCGTTACAGCATCCCTGCATAGTTTCC
>ERZ859980.720-NODE-720-length-17954-cov-1.323091_pt1 | contig 17954 bp, 26 predicted proteins | sample MGYA00509984_ERZ859980 | MGnify/ENA primary metagenome ERZ859980 (study PRJEB30046, sample SAMN00715173) | human gut metagenome | study: EMG produced TPA metagenomics assembly of the A metagenome-wide association study of gut microbiota in type 2... | reverse complement strand
GAGACGGCTTGCCTAACCTAAAAAGCGTAATTATTAATTCTAACAGAGAAAAAACAAATGTGGTTTTAGGCAAGAAAAATCGTGTTGCATACGGCAGTGACCACATTACCGATGTTTTATGCGGACTTAAATTTAAAATATCACCGTTTTCATTCTGGCAGGTAAACCGTGCCCAAGCAGAAAAACTGTACGGTAAAGCAAAAGAATACGCAAACCTGCAAAACGACGAAATTCTGCTTGATTTATACTGCGGAACAGGTACAATAGGACTTACAATGGCAGAAAACTGCAAAACACTTGTCGGTGCGGAAATTGTCGAGGATGCTATAAAGAATGCAAACGAAAACGCAAAAGCAAACGGCATAGAGAACGCAAGATTTATTTGTGCCGACGCATCAAAGGCAGCGGCTCAACTTAAAGCAGAGGGACTTCAACCTGATGTCGTATGCTTGACCCGCCAAGAAAAGGCTGCGGCGAAGATGTAATTTTGACCGTAGCACAAATGTCACCGAAACGAGTTGTGTATGTGTCTTGTGATCCCGCAACCCTTGCAAGAGATTTAGAAATTTTCGAGTCAAACGGCTATAAAACCAAAGAAGTAACACCTTGCGATATGTTCCCAAGAACAGCGCATGTGGAGACGGTTGTATTGATGTCAAAAGTGAACCCTAACAAGTAAATAAAGTGTAGTAATTACAAGGCTTTCTGAAAGGCTATCGTTAAAAAGTATAACGAGCCTCTCGGAAAGCCTTATTTTCTTGCTCAGATATAGCTAAGTAAGAACATATCTACAAGGGAGAGTTGACACTACAGAATGGATAACAAGGATTTGAACCCTCAAGGGGTTCAAAATAAATATTTATAAAATGCAATCATGATTTTAGTCGTTATTAGTAGATATTAGTAATAAATAGTGAATATTAGTTATAAATCCACTTGAATTCTGCTGATATATGAGTTAAAATAAAATGATGTTTTTGGAGGGATGATATGACTGAAGAAAAATGGGTTTCAATGGAAGAGATATGTAAACATCTTGGCAGTAGCAGAGACACGGTAAAAAAGATGATTAAAACTCAAGGGCTTCCAGGATATAAGATAGATAGGAAATGGAAATTTAAAATTAGCGAAGTAGACTCGTGGGTGCGTAGTAAGAATCGAGTTACTGGCGCAGAAGGTCGAGGTAAATCAGATGATTAAGACTATTGATTTATTTGCGGGTGCGGGTGGCCTAAGCTATGGTTTTTATTTAACCGGGGAGTATGAGCTTGTTGCAGCAGCAGAGATAAATGAGAATGCCAGAGCAACATATAAACAGAATATTGCAAAACACGCAGAAAAATTTGAATTCATAAACAATGTGATAGGATATGATTTTGGCGCGTTAAACCAGAGAAAAGGCGGTGAGATAGATGTTGTAATTGGTGGACCACCTTGCCAAGGATTCTCTAACGCAAACAGACAAAAAAACCATCTTATTAGCATGAATAATAGTCTTGTGAAAGAATATTTCAGAGCGATTAAACAGATAAGGCCGAAAGCATTTGTTATGGAAAATGTGAGTATGCTAGAGTCTGATACACACAGATTCTATGATTCATATAAAGACAACGCTGAAATCGAAGCATTGATTGCACACGGATTTAAAATTCCGAAGAGAATGGATTCCTTAGTATTGGCTGACCGAGTGTTTGCTGATATAGATTTGGAACAGTTACCACAGGAAAATTTAGTGTCGTATGATATACCATCACAATTAAAGCATTTATTAAGTGTTCTGAGAAAAAATTTAGGTAACGATAGAAGACTTCCGAATTTTTTAATCAAGAATGCATCACTTATTAAAAGAATGATTTCAGAATATCTAGCTGAGAATCAGGCTACCACAGATAATGGAACCATAATAATGACGAATAAATTATCGACAATTTTGACATCACTGGAAGAGGAAAATTGGGATACTATAAAGACTGATCTTGATTATGTGGTTGATTTACAAAAATTGATAGAGTTTATTCGTGAAATAACAAGTAATGAACTGATAGGGAAATATGAGTATTCGGTAGAGCACGGATTAAGATTTATTACTCAATCGTATTCTGTAATTGATTACGTGAATGCAATTCTCGGAAACGAGTATATACAAAAGGGCAATGTGTTTAATGCGGAGTGGTTTGGTGTTCCGCAAGAACGTAGAAGATTTATTGTACTTGGAATTAGAAAAGACATATATGATTTAACAGGAAAGGAATTAGACTATAGCGAGATACAGAAGGCTGAAGTGATTCCTACAGTCGGAGATGCAATCGCCGATTTGACAGACTACGAAGTTGGGTATGATAAAAAACAGGAGTTGCAACCATATAAGAAAGATGATGATTTATGTAATATGCAGTGTTGATGAGAACGGGTAGTAAGGGCGTAAAAAACCATATTATTACCAAAACAACAGAAAAGGCGTTAGACAGATTTAGAAAAATAAAGCAAGGGAAAAATTTTCACAGCTTGGATGTTGAGGATAAGGATACTTATTCTAATCCAGAGAGAACACAGAATACGATTTATTTGAGACTGGATCCAAGTAAACCAAGCGGTACGGTTGTGAATGTAAGAAAGTCCATGTGGATTCATCCAACATTGGATAGGGCGATATCTGTAAGAGAAGCTGCTAGATTACAATCATTTCCAGATTCATTTGAGTTTATAGGAACAAAGGATTCCCAATATCAGCAAGTTGGGAATGCTGTTCCGCCTCTTCTGGCAAAGGGTATTGCTGAAATATTACTAAAATATTTAAAATAAATCTAAAAAACAAACAATATGTGTAGCCGTAGATTGTATTTATTCTACGGCTATTTTTACGTTTTAATGTTCTTTGAAAAATAATATACGAAAAATGTTGATAATATTTGAGAAATAATATTGACAGAAACGCGTATAAAAAATATAATATAGCTAAGATATCAAAAATGGAGGTTGCTATATGGCAAAAGAACGTGAAACTAAAAGAGAAAAATTTGTGAGACTTGCAGAAGCACGTACTAACAAAATAATTGATATGCTACAACTTCTTGGAAATTGTTCTAATTCAAGTGCGTATGATTATTCGCAAGAGGATGTGGACAAAATCTTTTCTGCTATTGAATCTGAGGTTAAAGAAGCAAGAAAGAAATTTAACAAGATTGAAAGTAAGAAAAGTACAAGATTCACATTAGATTAAGGAGGGTATATATGGGACTTACACCTATTCCGCAAAATTACAAGCGAAACGTTGATTGGATTATCGGTGCATATGAAGATGCTGGAGTGGATTTTCCTAATGGATTCCAGAAAGATGCTATACAAAATGCTGTAGGAGCAAGACGGACCAATAATTGGAAAAATTGGAAAAATTGGAAATGCGATATCTCATATATTGAAAACAATAAAGGAAAATTTATTGTTGTATCAGATAGTGGGACAATGGGGTTAATTGGTAAAAATACACCAGCAGAAGAAATTTATGAAATGATGGCAAGAGATAAAACCTTGCCAGCTGAAGAAAGATTATCTCGTTTCACATCTATGTTTAACTCTGGTGGTAATGTTACTGGAGGCGGTTTGTATGGAGCAGGAAAGAGTGTGTACTCTGTTGCTTCTGAAGATTATACTTACTATTTTGATTCTTTACGTGAAGACGGAATATACGTGGCTAATGTGAATAAAAAAGGTCAAGTAGAATCTGTTGCTTATGAAGGGGATGAAGCTAAGAAATTTATTTTTGAAAAAACTGGTCTTAGTGAAAAAACAACCGTTGGAACGAGAGTTATTATAGTTTCACCAAAAGAAGAACTTGTGAATGCAATAAATGATGGAACTATTATAAACGATATCCAAGAATCATGGTGGATTATCATTGAACGATTAAAGGATGATGCTGCCATTACGGTAAATGGGAATAGGGTTACCGTTCCGAACGATATTAAACAATGTACTCATGCATATGAATTGCCTTCACCAGAGAAATATCTATCAGGTTATAAAGTAAAGCATTTTGGATTATATGTTTTTGATGACGGAAGTAATAGATGGCAAGGTATTTCATATTATAGAAAAGGCATGAAAATCGGGGAGATTGATCTCAAAGAGATACCTAAGAAAGTAGATGGTAAGTATTGGGGATATATTGAGGTTGATGAACAGTGGGAAGAAGAACTCTCTGATATTGAAGACAAAGTTCACTTTGGCGTAAGTAAAGGCAAAAAGGGGAAGTTACAATATCAAAACCTCAAGAACTATACACAAAGCAAAGTAACAACTTGTTTAACTGAATGGGGATACATTAAAGATAAAGAAAGCGACGATAAGAAACTAAAAGATGAATTAAACCAAATAAAAGAAGATATTCAGGATCTGTTTAGAAAGCTTGATTTTGAGGATCTTGGCAAGGGACCTAAGAGGGCAGATTTTGATGTTCGTTGGCAGAATATAGATACCCTGGAGAAAATTCTGAAAGAGTAACTGGTGGGGATACTATCAAATTTTCTGTAAGAATGAGTAGTTCATATACAGTTAGTAAGAGATTTGAATATAACTTATCTGTTGTGAACCCTCAAACTGGTTCGGTTGTTTCGGTTATAAAAAAAGACAAAATATCTATTGAATCTGGTGCAGTGAAAAAGCTTGACTTTGAGCATCAAATTACAAAGGATAATTCTGTTCAGTTCGCAGAAAATAGAATATTACTTTCTGTAAAAGTAATAGGAAGTGGAAAAGAAAAACGGAAGGAATTACCTTATTTCTTTGATATTGACAGACCAGATAATAGCAGGGAAGAGGTTAAATTAGCTCTTCATGAATGTATTTTTCCAACGGAGAGCAGTCGTAGGGTAAACTTCGGAGAAAAATTAAGAAATGTAACCTATTTGATTGAGAATAAGAGAAATGAGGCATTAAATTATCGTCTTAATATCAGTATTCATAATGCAAGCGATATTACTAATCCTAAGATTATTGATGTGGCGCAGCTTACAGGAGTATTGGCTCCGTTTGAAGAGGTAGTTATGGATCCGGTTAAAGAAATTGTTTTTGACGAGGCTATATATTCAAAATATCTAACGGAGGGTGTGTTGGAACTCAGAGCAAGATTGATTGCTAATGCGGATGATTCACAGTATGAAAAAGGTGACAAGATTACGTTTTATCATTATAAAATTTTCTTGAATTCAGATGAAAAACACGGAAGTGCAGATTCATTTGATATCAATCTTGTAAAATCCCCGGAAGATTACAGAAGATCTTGGAATACTCCTGGAAATGGAAGAACTATTACGTTAAATATCGGACATGCTGCGTATACCAATTTGGAGGATTATGCAGACATTCAGCATGATTATCTGCGCGAGCAAATGTTAAAACAGTTCGTGCTATTGTATCTGTCTGAAGGAAGATATGATATGTTCGGGGATGTTGGAAAGGACTTTGTGGAACTTGAACCACAGGAAGCGGCGGAGCAGGTTTTACAGAAAATTGAAAGTGTATATTATCAAAGTTTGAAATCATAGGTGATGAAGAATGGGACATATAGTTAGATTGGATGCTGAAGGGCATTTATTATATGAAGGACTTTTATCATCTCAAGAAATTGCAACTATAGATGAGATTCTTCAAGCTTTAAAAGAAGAAATTCCTCAGATAGAAGCTGATTTAGAAGAGACATATGGTAAAAGTGTATTATACAAGTATAATCTAGGTAAAATCCTAGGAGAACTTTTGACAAAGTATGATATATCATTTGCTGAACGTAGGAAGTTCTGGGATGAGATAAAGAATTTTGCTACAAAAGAAGACAGAAAAAGAAACGAAGGTACTAATGCGGAGACGCGTAGCTTTTATGGCCAGTGCTATAGACTTTCACAATATGATCAAGAGATTGTTGAAAAGCTATCATGGAGGCAATGGCAGGATATATTAGATCGTGTTGGAAACAGAGAAGATGAAAGAATCTTTGAATGGATTCGCCATAAAAGTGAAAAAATTAGAGAAGACGATTGGCGTGAATTTGAAAAAGGATTACATCTATATCTAAAAAATAAAGATACATCTGTTTTTACGGATAAAGAGTTGTTTGCAATATATGAATCGATTCTTGAGATGGCTAAATACTGGAGAATTTCATTTGGGCAGTTCTCTAAAGATTTTCCAAATAGCGCAAAAATAAAGAGTAAGGCGAGACGATCAAAGAAATACCAAGCAGAATGTTTCAGAATAAAAAAAGATTTGAGAAGAGACCTTGATGAAGAGATTTTTTCACAAGCATTTGAAAATGCGATGAAATAATATTGTGGCTTTGTCAAGAAAAGTGTGTAAGTTTTTTTAGAAATTAGATAATAGATGTTTTTGTACGCCGTTGGAGTGGAGCGGAGCGCAACGAAAAAGGCGTACAAAAACGGCGTCAGATTAAGTGCTCGTATTTTTCGATACGGGCACTGATTTTTTCATTTGTAGACAGTTGATTTCTGACCATTGCCCAATCTTGAAGTGCCTTTATTATTTGTAAATTATTTTTATGATATTTTACTTACTGTAAATTTTCAAGGCTCTTTCAGCTTCTTGTCTTAGCTTTTCAACGAGTGTTTGCGGTTCAAGAACAACAACATCGGTTGAGTAGTTTTTTGCAAACTGCAACATGGCTATTTCATTTACATTTGCCGTAACTGTAACATGCGTGTCGGTTTCATCGGAAAATCTTAAATCTTTTTCAAACATATCAACAACATCACTTATCATTGCTCTTGTAATGCGAAATTTCGCTTTTATTGTACCGCTTGAATACATATAGATATGTTCGTCCATATACTTTTCAAGGTTCATTTCCGATTGTCTGATCCTGTCAGTTGTTCAAAAGGCTTTACAGGTTCGTCAAGGATTTTGATTTTTGCAATCCTGTCAATTCTGTAGTTTGAAATATCATTATACTTATCGTAATTGCAGATGAGGTAATACTTGCCCTCTTTAGCTGCCATTTGGTACGGATTTATTATATATTCTCTTACGCTGCCGTCAGGTCGTTTACGGTAGTGTAATTTCTTGTCTGTTCCGTATTCATAGTAGTAAAACGATACTTTTTTTTGCTTGGAAATTGCCTCGTCAAGCACATCAATAATATAAAAAAGCTCCTTGTTATCAAGCTTGTAATCTGTTGAAACCGAAATGTGTTTTATCCTCGATTTGAAATAAATATTTGACAATCCTTCAAGCTTTTCAATGAGTTCTTTGCGTTGAGAATAGGGAATATGCTTTGAAAAAATCAGGCTGTCAATAAGCAATCTTAATTCGCTGTCAGAAAAATCACTCACATAATAATAGTCTGACCAAAGATAGCTTTCTTCAAGTTCGCCCGTGACTTTATTAGGCACCATTCTGACAGTCTCCTTGTATTCAATGTTGTACCCTAAGTCCATAAGATTCATAATGTTGCGTCTGATAGCTTTTCTGTCAGCGACCATATTGTATTTGTTTTTAAGAATATCAATAATATCTTTTTGACTGATTCTGTGGTCGGGATCACTGTATTTCCGTAAAATATCAAGAATGTTCATAATCAGTAGCTTTTTTGGCTGATAGCTTGATTCCTTGTCTTTACTTGCTGATTTTTCAGTATGATTTAAAGTCATAAAATCCCTCCTCTGTATATAATTCTATCATCTATTATACCATACTACAATACAGTATGAGACAAAAATAGTACACAAAGATTTTTTATTATTTGTGAGATGTGCCATAAACAGAACATAATGCCTGATATAATGCAGAGAACAATAAGAAAGGGTGATATATGTGTGCGATTATGAGGATTATTCTTTTGTGGTTAAAAATGCTTATGATAAGATTTACAAATTGGCATATAAAAAAGCGAAAGAAATTTATGGTGAGAGTTTACCGTATTTAATCGCTGAGAGATTGGATAAAGAACTTCTTTTTATTAAAAAGTATAATTATGCAGGCTATTATCTGCTGGCATATAAAGCTGTCAGCTATATCAGACTTTTGGGTGAGTATGTAACCAATCGAGATTATTCTTCGGTCTTGGTTGCGTTCTTACTTGGAATAAACACAGCCAATCCATTACCGCCACATTACTATTGCAATGATTGTCATTATGTTTATTTTGATAATTCGCAAATTGACGGGTTTGATCTTCCTGATAAAATATGCCCGATATGCGGTAGAAGCTTGAAAAAGGACGGACACGCTATATCTTGTGAAATGTTTATGGGACAAAACGGAAGTAGGTTACCCAATTTCGGTTTGATGTTTCCTTATGAAATCGAACATTCTGTTACAGAATATCTGGTGAATTATTTTGTTAAAGAGCTTGGTTATTCTGAGAATGAAATAAGAGATGTAATCAGAAAAACTAATATTCTTTCAATCAATTTTTTAAGTCTTACAAAAATTGGTGTGTTCCGATTTTTAGAAGATTTTACAGATGTTTCGCCAAATAACATATCGTTTGACGACAGGAAAGTTTTTGAATTTTTCAGCAACCCCGATTCTGTAGGAACAATTTATTTCTATTCTGATTGCACCAAAAAGGTTTTGTCGTGTTTTAAACCGAAATCATTTGATGACTTGGTAAGAATTGTAGGAATAGCTGGGGAACTTGTCTTACTGCAAATGATTGTGTTGCAATTTTAAATGATAATTATGATAGATGTAACCTTGGAGAATTACCGCTGTTTAGAGATGATGTTTTCAAACGGTTGATGAAGTATGGTTTTAAGAGAGAAACAGCTTTAGAAATTTCTGAATATGTCAGCCGTGGGCATTTTAAGCAAAGTTGCAATCGAACGGATGAATATATAGGCATGATGCGTGAGAATGGTATCAGTGAATACTACATAAAAGTTTTAAGAAAATTAGATTACTTGTTTCCAAAATCAAGGCCTGTGGTTGATGCAATTAATTTATATCGTTTGGCATGGTATAAGGTGCATTATCCGACAGAATACTATTGTGCGTTTCTTTCAAATATTTTTAAAAGCGGAAACACAATTGATTACGATGACAAGTATAACTATATGGAAATTATTAAAGAATGTGCAGATAAAAATATAAACTTCCTTGAGGCTGATAAAGAAAAATCAGATTCACAACTATTTCTCCCTGAAAACAGAAATATCCGCTTGCCGTTAAATAATAAGCAATATTTTGCAGATAATTGTTGATAATGTACAACTATTAGTATATAATTAAGTGAAATCTATATTAAATAACTATTAAGAGGCATAAATATGGCTAATTTTAAAGAAACTTTTAAAAAAATCAATGAACTAAGATTTGGCAAACTTATACAGTATGCTGATCCTCAGAATCAATCCTATACTTATGATGATGAAACGAAACGCTATATCAGAAGTGATACACCTACTGCCGTATGTCATGAGTGTGAAGATTATTCAGTAAATAAATCGTCTGATGGTGAATTTTCATTGCAGATTGTATCTCACGGTATTCATTCGCTTGATTTATTTAAAATACAAAAATTTAATGATTATTCTGATTATCGTGATGATGCTGTAATGTTGGTTATGGAAAGTCCGGCAAGCAATTTAGATGCTTGTTATAAAGAAGAAATTGACGGAAAACATCCCGCAAAAGTATGGTGGTGGGCGGATGGTGAAAGTACTGCTAAATCTACTACATATCCTAATGATTTTTCTTCAAAAAAGTATGGCGAATTTTTCAACTCATTTGTGCATACCTTTAAGCTAAAAAATGCCTATATGACTAATTTAGTCAAGTGCGGTATGTTAAAAGATTCAGATCATAATAAATACGGAAATTTAGATAAATTCCCTTCTGACTGTAAAAATAAGTGCATTGAAAACATCTTTCTGAATGAGGTGGAAGCGCTAAAGCCAAAGGTTATTTTTACTTTGAGCAGTAAGGTATATAATTACTTAAATGAGAAAAAAGTTATAAAAGGAATAGAGAAAAAGTTAGGTACTAAACCTTATATAGTGACACTTCCGCATCCTGCTCGCTGTCGACAAGGTTTTACAAATGAATTTTACCGCACACTTTGGTATTGCCGAACACTTGAGGGTATGATCAACGCAGGCATAATCACTGACAAAGAAGAGCAACATAAATACTGGGACAAATATGTTGAAGATTACAAAAACTGGAAGAAAGATAAAAATGAAAACAGAATTTGATATTTTATGTGATTTAAGCAATTTAGAAAACAGATGGGAAGAATTGTTCAGTAATAAACATATGTTGGCATCGGGAGAAGAGAAATTGGACTACGACAATTTCGCAGATTTGGTTGATGAAACATATAATATTCTTAAAGAGAATGTCGAGAATTATAAAGATTCGCCGTCTCAATTTGTTGAAGCTAATCCACTGTTTATATTTGGTTATGCAGATTGGTATCGGCTATCAGCAGATATTCAGGAACAGAAAATATGATGGAGTTCAATGAGGATTATTTTGTTTCATTATTGATTGCCAAAAAATTAAGTGAAGTTATGTGTCCAAGTTATATGAATGAGAATTTTGACAATAAACTTTCATTTATACCTGAAATTGATGATTACATAGATTTAGAAACCGATAATCCTGAAATTGATGAAAAAGAATATATATATAATATTGGTTCTCACGATTTTTCGGATTTCATTGAACTTGCAGAAGTCATTTCATACATGAATAACTAACAAAGTTTATAATGAATTCAATACAATACATCCGATAAAAACAGCACTCACTCCGTAATGATGTGAGTGCTGCTTTTTACGAGACCGCCGAAAAGTTTGTGTAAAAGTGAATAATGAACTTCCATTCAAGCAATAATTGAAACAGAAAAATTAAAGCTTGAAAGGAAGTTTTTTTAATGGCAAAAGCACCGGCAGAAATGATGAGAGAATTTGTAAGAAGTCAGAATTTCACATCAACAGATGAAGTGATACGGATAAGCTTGATGTTGCAGTTCGCCGTAATGTTATGACGGGCATAGGTCAGACCACAGTACAAATTTGCCTTGCCAACGCTCGTGAGCTTGGCTGTGACCTTATGGAGATAACCGCTCATGCAGGAGCAAGACCAAGTCATTCGTATTGGCAAGGTCAGGTTGTGAGTTTAAACGGCAGAAAAGGTTATCTTTCCTTGTCAGACATTGGCTTTGGTTCGGGTGACGGTTTAAAGGGGTGGAACTGTAGGCACGACTGGTATCCGTACTTTGAGGGCAGTACACGGATGTATGACGAAGAAAAGCTAAAGCAGATGGACGCTAAAAACATTCAGTACCCCGATGGCTCAATGCACACGCTGTATGAGGCGGAGCAGAAGCAACGAGCGTATGAGAGAAAGATTCGTGAAACGAGAGAGTTATAGCTACCTTTGATGAAACTCTTAAAAGTATAAAGCCAACGGATCATACTATTTTAAGAGAATCTGTTCAAAGGGCATTTGACAAAAACACTCTTAAATTAAAGCAACAAGAAAAAAATATGAAAGAGTTTTGTAATTATACAGGGTTATCTATAAAATCATCAAGAACACAGACTTTATCTTATGGAAAAAGTGTATCTCAAAAAGTAGTTCAAAGGAATAACAAAATTAATGAAGTATGCGATATGTATAAAGTCGATTTTGGTAATATGAGTAAATTACAAATTTTTGAACTTGATAGAAAAGCTCTGCAAGTAAAGGTAACGATTTTGTAGGTAGTGATAAGCGAAATGGTAATTTTGCTATTATGTTATATAACAATGAATACTATTACGCACACTCAAGAGCGAATATTATAAATGGTTTTGAAAATGATGCTTTTTCAAAATTTAGAGGTGATAAATCACATTTGGCAAGAACTGAAGGAGATAACAATAAAAGAATTTTTACAACATTTGATGTAGAACAATCTACCGGTAAAAAGCCTTTGGCTTCAAATGATGCCTTGATAAGAAAAAACACTTATGAAGATACAGAGGCAAAACTATTTGAATCCCTTGAAAAAATGTGGTATAATGGTAAAAATAAAACAATTAACATTCTTTCATAAAGAGGAATGTGTGATAGTGCAAATCTGTCGCAGAACAGTTTATAAAGAAACATCCCGAGGCAAAGGTTAATATAGTTTCAGGAAAACTAAATACAGGTAATCCATGGAAAGGACGCAAGCCATATGATTGATTACAGTTATACTGAATTAGAAGCTGAGGTTATCAACGCTTTTGAAGCACCATATTATCATGGGCAATCAACACTAACACTTGAAGGAAATTATTTTTACGCAGAAAACGATGAAGAACCAGACATGTTTATGCATCACTTGAATGTAATTGTTTATGAAGCGAAGCATGATATACTAACGGACAGAATGAAAGTAGATTTTATTCAGTACGCAAAGCGTTGGGATAATGGAGAGTTTCAGCCGGAACTTTTACCAGACGATATTCCAATTATTCAAAAAGATATTGACTATGTGCGTTCAACTTTAAAACTATAACGCAATTAGCTTTATTAGCTTTATTTCATATAAAAGTAAAGTTTACATCACTAATCAATTAAAATGCAAATTAAACGAATTTAAACGGGTATTAAAGGGGTATTTGATATACTCCTTTTACTTTTGCCCACAATTTCATATTTTAGGTTATAAGCTCCCGATTTTTGGGGGCTTTTAATATTACTCAAAAATAATTTAAACGGAGGTAAAACTATGGACTTAATGGAAATCCTTAAAGCCTTGTTTGGTGATGAGGCTCTGACATTTGACCCGTTTGACGAAAAGGTAAACAATGCGGCAGATGTCAAGCTCTTGCTTAACTGCTTTAATTGATGTGTTTAATTTTCATATATATATCAATACCAACCTGCTGCTCTTACGAGAGTTGTTTTTGTTTCATAATGTCCTTTTTCGGGAACGGTTATTGTTTCATAACCGACTAAAGTATCACCATTTCATTACGATAACTTGAATTTTCTCCATTAAGCATATGTTGTTTTCCTGTTCGGCACAATTATCTGTAATATCTGCACCGCAGGTATTACAAATTGTTCTATCGTGTGTTTCGTAAATTGGTTTCTGCCAAGTGTAGCCTTCCTCATCAACTACCCAAACTTTTTCGGTTTTGTACTCTGCATCGTACCAAGTTTTGCCTTCGTGTGGGTCTTTTGTTGCAGGCTGTGTAGCCGGTGCCGGTGCAGGCTTACTTGAAGATGATGAGCCGTTGCTCTTGCTTGTCTGACCGTTGCCGCCATTGTTATTATTGTTGTTAGTCTGATTGCTGTTGCCGTTGCTCTGACCGCCGTTGTTCTGCTTGTTGTCGGTCTTTGCTGCATTCTGTGCATTAACTTCCGTAGCTTTTTCCGACTTATCCGCAGGCTGTGTCTGCTTAACCTCAACAACCTTAGTTGCTTCTTCAATATGTGTATTGCCCTGACTGTCCGTCACAACCTGTGTAACAGTCTGAACAGATGTACCGATTACCTCATCAGCCGTTGCAACAGGCTGTTTATTTCCGCAAGCGGTCAGCATAGCAATAATGACCGCCGCCACCGTTACTGCCGCAACCGCAACAATACCAATAGCCTTTTTCTTATTCGTTTTTTTCTCTGCTGATTCATTCGTATTTGTAATGTTTGTGTTCATTTCCTGTGTAGTCATACTTCTGACCCCTTTCGTATTAGTGTTATATATTATAATAATTTAATCTTCGGATATATTATATTACCGTCAATATCATCAAGATTGTATATAATAGTATTTTTATTAAAAACAATTATAATAGATTTTGGTTTGTCTTTAATACTAAATACTAATGTAAAGCTATTATTATCTTCAAGGACAAATTCTCTTTCAGATTTAAAAGGTATTTCACCATATCTTTCGTAAATAAGGTATCTGATTTGAGCAACTGTAGAACTTTTACTTTTGAATGTAACAAAATATTTTGAAGATAAATCTTGAATGGAATCAATTTCTTTAAGGAGTAAGTTTGCACTTTCCTTCATTTCTTCATCATATTTTACTTCTAATTTTACTTCGTATAACATCTCATTGTTTTTATATTTGTATTTTTGAAACATATATAGTTGCGGAATTTGACTTTTAAGTTGTCTTTTATATTTAGCTTTTGAGAAAAATGGTACTCTATCAGATAAAGTCATTGTTAACAATCCAAATATAAATGAAATAAAACCACTTATTAATGGTATCAATAAATTGCTGCTAAACATAGCTGTTTTTCCTCGAATGATTCAACTTTATTTTTTTTTGTTCATATATTCGTTTTTATCTAAAATTTGAAATAGATAGGATTTTATCCTGGATTCAGGTCTTTTTAAAAAATCTAAGTCATCAAATAATGGTTTATTTGTGATATAGCAATAGATCATATTTATCACTGTTCTGGCTGCAGCCTTATCTATTAATATATTGATTTGAAATTTTTCACCAATTAAAATCAAATTAACTCCTGTTAGGTGATTTTTTAAGTTATAATCAAGAGTATGTGGGAAATATCCATCGTCTAAGGTGCTGTTATCTCCAATGTAGTATTGAAAATATGTAGGATCTATTTCATCTATAGCGTTATATAGATCTCTTATATATTTATATTGAGGATTTATAAAATAAAGTTTTTTTTCAAGATAATTAAAGTATACTAAATCATTAAGATGTACTTTGCATTTACTTGAATGTTCTCCTTGACTGCTGAAGTAAGCCTCTTTTTTTATATTGTCATTAATAATAATACCTTTTTTGTCGAAAGGTATTTCTAAACCTGGATAATGCATTAAATCATGAGCCATATTTTCTTCCATTCCAAGAAATATTAAAACATCAGCCATTTTATTTGGTCCGGTGCCTCCGTAACCACAATTCAAACCTGTAAGATGAATTTGGTCACCATTCCATCCCTCAGCAACAAAAGTCGTGCCTCTATCAGTTTCGTAGCTTGTAAGTAAAAAATTTTCATAATCAAAAAAGACTGTTATTTTCTTAATTGGTTTAATAAAATTAACATTTTCAAAAAAGAATTTTTTGTCATAAAATGAATTGCCATAGGTTTTAGTGTTCTTTAGGATCTTCATTTATTTCTCCTTTTTAAACATAGCATATAACATAATTTTTTCTATATTATTGTTTAAGTGTTTACGGTATGCTTTATACAGCAAGTAAGCCATAGTTCCGTTTAATGATACTGAAATTGCTAATAAAATTATAAAAATAATCATTTTGTCTATCTCCATTATACAATTAACATTTTTGTTTGTCAATAATTTGTTTGTCAATGGTATTTTAATTACCTTTGTTTTCAATCCATAGCGTTCTTATTTGAATGGGGAGAGATACAAGTATTGCAACAAAAAATATTGGAATTGATTCACTTATAGATAAATACATAGCAAATGTCATCAATAACAGTGTTGGAAAAGTGTATGTTCCATCTTGTAATCTTTTAACACTATTATAAACTATTAAATACGCTGATAAAAATAAAATAGATAACCATAAGTATAAGTCTAAGTCCATCAGTATATAATAGAAGAATTGACATACGCAAGAGAAAGCAATAGCTTCCGAACTGATTTTTTTGTTTTTGTTTTTTACTGTAATCCATAAAATTTTGATAATACATACCATTATAATTAAATTTGCTGTAATTAAAAGGTATGGAGCTACAGAACTAAAAAGTATTTTATATATTATTTCTCTTTCTTGCATATAGCTATTCTCCTTATTTCATATAATAAAAAGCAGCTAAGTATTCACTTAACTGCTCCGATTGGTATATTGACTTTTAATTTTTAATAATATATAATGTAGTTACAGAGGAAACCGTTTAAAGCGGTTAGCCTAAATCGTTAATTATTTAAAGAATAATCGTCCGAGTTTTAGAAGGCTGTCGGGCGATTATTTTTTTATGGTTACGATAATGAATAATATCAAAATCAATATTACAATTATGTACTCCATTATACACTCACCTCCTCCACTTATTATTAAGCCAATGCTTTCATAATTTGTGTGGTCGGATAAGCGCTAACCGCCTTTAACTCCTCTGCAACTAATCCATAAAGCCAAAAGTCTGAATGGCTGCGTTACATATGTGGTTTAAAATTGTTTGTTTGTGTTTGTTTTATACTTAGCGCTAAATTAAGCTGCTCGTTTTCCAACTTGAGCTTTTCGTTCTCGGCTTTAAGAATTTGGTTTTCATAATTTACTTTCTGCAAGCTCTCTCCGAGAACATTTATTTTATTAATGCTATCAATGACTGTTTTGTCATTATCTTTTAAACAGTTGTACTGTAGATTCTTTAACTTCCTGTCGGTTTTAATTTCATCTTTTATACGGATAACATCCTTGCTAACGGTGAAAATGTTTTTATTAACAGTTGTAATATTTTGCCTAATTTCACTGTGTTCTCTTGACAATGATTCTTTAGCAGCATTTGTGTTTTCAATATTTGAATTGTGATTTGTAGTTTCATATCCTAATCTTGCATTGAGCAAATCATCAATGCTTTGTTTGGTTTGTTCCGGAATATTCTTTAAAAATTTAAAATATACAATAACAGTCAATATAGCCGATGTAGCAATACTACAACCGATATTTATAAGTATTTCGGTCATTAACCCCATATCATAATTTCCTCCCGCTATACTATTATACATTTGTATAATACATACTGCTTGAAAACATAACAGCGATAGATGTATTTGTATTTCAATAATATGTGCTAACAGTGTTATCTGATAAAAAGCTTTATTGTTCTGCCTTTTTACTGTTATTACAGTGTTGAACACTTCTATTGATAATGAAGCTATCGTACCTGCTGCAAATATTACAAAAGCAGCGAATATAATTACTGAAATATAATAATAGTTCATATCGTTACACCTCTATTCTACAATCCACAGTAATAGTATGTGTATTGGAAGAAATACAAAAATTGTAATAAAAAAGCAGTCAAGTTTTAATACTTAACTGCTTAAATGTGATATAAAATTATTTTGTTAAACGCAATCCTGAAATTTTAATATATCCAATTTCATCTGTTATATATCGTCATCGGCAAATACGGTAAAACAAATTTCTTTTATTTCTTTCCATGAATCCGGGAAGACATTTTTGCTAATGGTATAATGTGATGCTTGTTTTCAAGCGGAAAGTCGATAAATTGACTTTGCTGTACGTTCTTTATTTGAAATTGCACTAATTTAATACTTTGAGAAGTATCAAGTGAAAATTCTAAATTATAATTTTCATAGTAGTAATTTTCTAAATTTATAAAAGGGGTAAAAGAAAGTAAAATCATTGCAAATTGGCATCCGGGCAATTGCTTTACTTTTTCGGGCATTGTAATCTTTGCTTTAATAACAGGGCCGTTACTTTCGTTTTCTATATTAAAATATCTCTTGTTACATCATACGATTTTACAATTTGTATTGGACAATATTCATTAAATCTATCGGTAAGATAAAATGTACTGTTATTTGTTTCTTTGGGCTTTTGTGAGTTATTATAATTATTAATAACATCACCTTCAATATTACCGAATACATTACCGTTTACAACACCTATATTTTGAGAAACAGTTGGCTTTATGTATTTAGCAAATTCTAATTCTTTTTGGATTTCTTCGTCAATATTAATATATTCTTTAAGTAATCTTCGGATTTCAAATATACATCAGGTGTATTATTTATATATTTACATATTTTATCAAGTGATTTATCGTCCAGTATCCAATTTGATAATTTGTTTTTGAGAAAGTCTTTTGTAACAGAAGTTCCCTTCTTTATTAAATCCCAAACTGCACTGCTTACAATTCCGGAAGTTAGTTCATTCATAGTATCCCTCTTTTTATTAATGTGTTGTCATATTGACTTTTAAATTTTTATAATATATAATGTAGTTACAGAGGAAACCGTTTAAAGCGGTTAGCCTTTAT
>ERZ859980.714-NODE-714-length-18085-cov-1.755851_pt1 | contig 18085 bp, 22 predicted proteins | sample MGYA00509984_ERZ859980 | MGnify/ENA primary metagenome ERZ859980 (study PRJEB30046, sample SAMN00715173) | human gut metagenome | study: EMG produced TPA metagenomics assembly of the A metagenome-wide association study of gut microbiota in type 2... | reverse complement strand
TTTTGAAAAATTACCGAGTATAGGAAATAAAACTGCTGCAAGATTGGCATTTTATATATTAAATGCTAGCCAAGAAGAAACTAATGAATTTGTAGAAGCAATTGTAAATGCTAAAAAGAATTTAAAATATTGTTCAATATGTTATAATATTTCAGATACAGACCCATGTGCAATTTGCTCTAATGCAGGAAGAGATAAATCTGTAATATGCGTAGTTGAAGATGTAAAAGATATAGTTGCAATGGAAAAAACACACGAATTTAAAGGTCTTTATCATGTATTACATGGTTCAATTTCACCAATGAATGGAATAGGTCCAGATGATATAAAAATAAAAGAGCTATTGACTAGATTAATGGAAGGAACAGTAAAAGAAGTAATTTTAGCAACAAATCCACGAGTAGAAGGAGAAGCTACAGCTATTTATTTATCAAAATTGATAAAACCACTAGGAATAACAGTAACAAGAATAGCACATGGAATTCCAGTTGGTGGAGATTTAGAATATACAGATGAGGTTACATTAAGTAAAGCGTTAGAAGGAAGAAGAGAAATTTAAAAATGTAATTTTAAAGCAATAATTATGTGTAAGTTATATACAATTTTATTTAGTATCTGAAATTAGTGTTATATTAGTGCCTAAAGCAGAAAAGAAATCACCAAGAGTAGCTGTTTGATCTGCAGATAATCCATCAGATAAATAAATAGCTAAAATATTAGCAAGCGTTACTAATTCAGTACCTGTCAAATTATTCAAAAACATAAAGATACACCCCTTAATAAAATATGAGGTGTATTTTTTGTATGTGAAAACATATAAAATGAATAATAAAATTTTATGGGTTTTATTTTTATTGTAGTTTAATTAAGTAACAATTTATAATAATAATATTTATTAAATATGCACATAGATATAAAAAAGAGCAGGTATAAAACTGCTCTGGAATTATAATTTATTAAATTAATTCTTTTTTCAATATTTCACATATATCTTTTGTTGAATTTATATGAGCTAAATTATGTGTTTTTTCTTTCATTGATTCGAGTAAAGTTTCGGATTTTAGCAAGTTTGATATTACAATATCTGGAGAATCGTTTTTTCTTAACCAAATGGCTACACCAGATTGTTCTAAAAATTCTGCGTTTTCCTCTTCTTGACCAGGTATAGGGTTTATTACCAATATTGGTAGCGATGATGCTAAACTTTCTGAAATTGTTAACCCGCCGGGTTTTGTTACTACTAAACTAGAAATTGACATTACTTCTGGAACTTTATCTATAAATTCATATATTTTTAATGAGCTTGAATCTTCTAATGTATTGGCAAGATCCTTAAAAGCCTGATTCATTTTTGGATTTTTTCCGGAAATTGCCACTATTTGATATTTATCTAAATAGTGTGTTAATGTTTGTAATATTTCTACGGTTCTACTTTTTCCAAGCCCAAATTCACCACCACCGAAAAATAATATTGTTTTTTTATTAGGCGATAAATTAAATATTTTATAAATTTCATCTTTATTAAAATTAGATGAAAATTTGCTTGATAATGGTATTCCCGTAACAAAAACTTTTTCATATGGTATTTTAAAATCATTTACTAGTGATGTTTTCATATTATTATTTGATACAAAAAAGTAATCACCATATTTATTTCCAACAAGCCATTGGTCATGAGGTGCAAAATCAGTTAAAATTGTAGCTAATTTGCAATTTATTTTTCCTTTTCGTTTTAAATAACTAGTCATCTGTGTACCAAATGGATGAGTTGATATTACCAAATCTGGAGAATACTCTTCAAATAAATTTTTTAGTTTTCTAGATATAACTTTGTTTGTTGTACTACTTATTTTTGAAAGTGCACCTTTTTCAGAATGATAATATACTTGTTTCCAAGCCCAAGGAGCTTTTTTTGCCATTTCTTTGTATGCTCCAGTTGTTATTTTATCTAAAGCCTTATTTATATATTTAATACAATCGACTATGTTAGTTTCTACATTTTCAAAATTATTATCAATATATTCTTTAATGGATTTAGCAGCAGAAAGATGTCCACCACCATAAGCTGCGTATAAAATTAGAATTTTTTTCATTTTTTTCTACCTTTCATAAATAATCTGAAAAAATTGTAACATACTATAATAAAAACAACAAGAAAAATTTAGAAGATTTAAAAGTTGTTAGGTATTCTATATTGCTATACAATTGTTAGAATTTGTAAAGTAAAAAGTTTATAGGTGTATCTTAAAACCTAAATATATTAAATTAGGATGAAAGGAATTAATCGATTAATAAATTAATTTTTTATATAATTGGTTTTATTAGGAAAGATGAAAAAAAGTTTAAAATATTTATTATAGGCTCTATATTTATAGTCTTGGCATTATTTGTACTATTATTTAAAACAAATAATGTAGATATTGTTCAAGCTGCCACAAATAATAATACATCTGATGTGCAATTAATAGCGAGAGCCATTAATGGTGAAGCAAGAGGCGAACCTTATGAAGGTCAAGTAGCCGTAGGAGCAGTTATATTAAATAGGGTAAAAAGCTCTAAATTTCCAAATACAATAGCCGGTGTAATATATCAGTCTGGTGCATTTACAGCAGTTTCAGATGGTCAAATAAATGTACCCATAGCATCAAACTCAACAGTAGTGAAGGCTGCACAAGATGCATTAAATGGTTGGGACCCAACAGGTGGTGCAATATATTATTTTAATCCAAATACAGCAACTAATAAATGGATTTGGTCAAGACCACAGATAAAAACAATTGGAAATCACATTTTTTGTAAATAAAAAATAAGTAAAAAATTAAATAAAAACAAATGGGAAATAAGTAAAAAATAAATGAAAAATAAATAAAGAAATAAATAAAGAAATAAATAAAGATAGACAGAGAATAAGTAAAAAAATAAATATATGATAAATCAATTAGGACAATAAAGGTTTATAGGTAACCAATTTAAAAACCTAAATATGTTATATAAGGAATGATATTGTGAGTGATTTTAGAATTAAAATGAAAGACTTTGGAAAAAAATTAAGAAGTAAAAGATTAAATATATTGGCAGTTGCATTATTAATTGCATTTATATTAATAGTAATTTATTCATATAATACACAAAAGAAATATAGACAATCAATAGAAAATAATTATAATATGGCATTTTTTCAATTAGTAGATTATGTACAAGATGTTGAAGTATATCTTGCCAAATCTGTAATTTCAAATTCGCCAGAAAGTGGTGCTGAAACATTAACTTATATATGGAGAGAAGCAAATTTAGCCCAGACATATTTGTCAATGTTACCAATGAATAGTGTAGATCTAGAAAATACTGCAAAATTTTTGAACCAAGTAAGTGATTATAGTTATTCTTTATCAAGAAAAACTATTAATAATACAGAACTAAGTCAAGAAGATTTAGATAATTTGGATAAATTACACGATTATAGTTTGCAATTAGAAAATACATTAAATCAATTATCTTTAGACATAAATGATGGAAGAATTACTTGGGGTGAGCTAACAAATAAAGCTGCACCTGCATTTGCAAAACAGGTAAGTAATATTTCACAAGATAGTTTTGGATCTTTAGAAGAAAATTTTCATGAATATGCAGGTTTAATATATGATGGTGCATATTCAGAACATATGACAAATCCGGAAAGAAGAGGTTTAACAGGCGATGATATAGATGAAGAAACAGCAAAAAATAAAGTTGAAGAATTTATTTCTAAAGATAAAATTAAAAAAATTGAAAGTAATGGTTTAACAGAAAATGCAAATATACAATCATATGATTTTATAATAACAACAACAAATGACGAAATTGTTGGATATCAATTTCGCAAAAAGGTGGTCATATAATTTCTATGAACTACAATAGAGATGTAACTACGGAAATATTATCACAAGAAGATATTGATAAAGTAGCACAAAATTTCCTTGAGCAAAAAGGCTTTAAAAATATGAAAAAAACATATTTTACTAAAAGGGATGGAATAGAAACTATAAATTTTGCGTATGAACAAGATAATGTAATTGTATATCCAGATTTAATAAAAGTAAAAATTGCATTAGATAATGGCGAAATACTTGGTATTGAAACAACAGGATATTTAAATTCACATACACAAAGAACAATGTCACAAATAAAAGTAAGTAAGAAGAAGCAAAAACAAAAATAAATAAAAATTTACAAATTGAAAGTGAAAGATTAGCAATAATTCCAACAGAATTTCAAACAGAGATAATGTGTTGGGAATTTAAAGGAAGAGTTGATGACAGAGAATTTTTAGTTTATATAAATGTTGAAACAGGAAAAGAAGAAGATATTTTAGTAATATTAAATAGTGATGAAGGAACTTTAACAATGTAAAAAATTACTATTATAAAAAAATAAAAAAAGCACAAAATAGTATTGAAAAACAAATAAATAATAAAAAAAGATTAAATTTTAGTTTTAAATAATCATTAATTAAATAAAATTAATTTTTATGAATTATTTTTATGAATTATTTTTATGAATTATTTTTTATAATAAAAATTTAATCAATGTTTATTAAATACAAGTTTTTCAAAGGAGGATTTTTGTTATGTCTAGGAAAAAGACAATGATGTCTGAAGCTTTAAAAGAAGAGATAGCAAAAGAGCTTGGAGTATATGAACAAGTAAAAAAAGATGGTGGATGGCAAAATGTTTCATCTAAAGACTGTGGAAATATTGTTACTAAAGCTATAGAAATTGCAAATAGAAAAGTTGAAGAATAAAAATAAGGACGAAAATTTAAATTTTCGTCCTTATTTTTATAAATATTTTTTTTATACTGTTTAGAATTACATATAAAATATATTTACAATTTATATTGTTTAAGGAATTGTTTTAAAGATATTATTAGCATTATATTTTTTCATAAAAACTTGTAAATTTTTTATATAGAGCATATAATTTAAAAGAATTTTTAGGAAGGGAGAGATAATCCGATTATTTACATAGTATTTTAGTGGGATTATACGTGATTTAAATGAAAAATTTACAAGTAAGAGATATAATAGAGCAATGTAATGGAAAATTAATAATTGGTAATGTAAACATAGAATGTGTAGACTTTTGCACAGATACAAGAAAAATAAAAAAGGATGACACATATGTTGGTTTAAAGGGGGAAAAATTTAATGGTAGTGAATTTTATAAAACTGCTCTTGAATTAGGAGCAAAAGTTTGTATATTACAAGATGTAACAATAGATGAAGAAACATTAAAAAAATATAATGATAGAGCAATAATATTGGTACAAGACACATTAAAAGCATTACAGTCAATTGCAAAATATAAAAGAAGTTTATATAACATACCAGTAATAGCTATTACGGGAAGTGTAGGAAAAACAAGTACAAAGGATATAATAGCAAGTGTTGTATCAACAAAATATAAAACACTAAAAACAGAGGGGAATTTTAATAATCATATAGGAGTTCCATTAACAATATTACGTTTGAAAGATGAAGAAGCAATGGTAGTAGAAATGGGGATGAGCAATCTAGGTGAAATAAGTTTACTTACAAATATTGCAAAACCAACAACAGCTGTGATAACAAATGTAGGAACAGCACATATTGGAAATTTAGGCTCTCGAGAAAATATATTAAAAGCAAAACTAGAAATATTAGAAGGTTTAGCTGAAAATGGAACTTTAATTATTAATAATGATAATGATATGTTACATATGTGGAATGAAAAAAATAAAAAATATAAGGTAATGGATTTTGGTATTAAAAATAAAAGTGATATAATGCCAGAAAATATTGAGTTACAAGCAAATGAAAGTAAGTATGACGTAAAAATAAATGATAAATACTATGACGTAATTGTTCCAGTAGGAGGAGAGCCATTTATTTATAATAGCTTATGTGCGATTTGTGTAGGAGAAACTTTAAATATAGAGACAGAAAATATAATTTCTGGTATTAAGAAATTTGAATTAACAAAAAATAGAATGGAAGTAAGCAAAGTAGGTAGCATCACAATAATAAATGATTGTTATAACGCAAATTTTGATTCAATGAAAGCTGGAATTGAGAATTTATCTAAAATGAAAGCAAATAGAAAAATTGCAATATTAGGTGATATGTTAGAGCTAGGTGAATTTTCTGAAAAATTACACAAAGCAGTTGGAGAAGAAGTCGCTAAAAATAAAATTGATATATTAATTACTGTTGGTACTGAAGCAAAAAATATTGCAAAAGAAGCAGAAAATTGTGGGATGAAAAAAGATAAAATTTTTGAATTTAATAGCAATAATGATGTAGTAAATTTTGTAATTAACAATAGAAAAGACGAAGATTGTATATTAATAAAAGCATCAAACGGAATGCATTTTATTGAAATAGTAAATGAATTAAAAAAACAATTGAAATAGCCTATAAATAGTGCTATAATGCAGTAAAAATGAACAAAAGTAGAAAGGACGTTAAATAATATGATTTTTAAGAATTACTACAAAATATTAGGTCTAACAAAAAATACAAAATCAACACAAGAAGAAATAAAATCTGCTTATAGAGAGCAAGCAAAAAAATATCATCCAGATGTAAATGTAGACAATAAAAACGCGGAAGAAAGATTTAAAGATATAAATGAAGCATATCGTACACTATCAGATCCAATTCAAAAAAAGAAATATGATAGATCATGGAATAATTATATTGGTAAAAAAATTCAAAAAGCAAAAATGAGTGAAAAAGAAATAAAAGTAAATGATATTGTAAGTATGTTTTTTGGTGGAAATATATCAAAAAAATCTGAAGAGAAAGAAAAAGAGCCGATAAAAGGCCAGAATATTGAGGTTCAAATAGATATATCAGTCAAAGAAGCTTTTGAGGGTACTCATAAAAAAATTTCTTTTAACAATGAAAAAGAAAAAAATAAAATAATAGAGATTTATATTAAACCAGGAATAAAAAATGGAGAAGTTATTAGAGCCGAGGGCAAAGGTAGGAACGGAAAAAATGGTGGAAAAAATGGTGATTTATTAGCAAAAATTAATATTGCAAATAGTGGAATGTATAAATTAATAAATAATGATATATATGAAAATTTATACATAACACCATGGGATGCAGCATTAGGGGCAAAATTACCTGTAAATGGAATAGATGGAGAGCTTTCAATTTTAATTCCAAAAGGCACTCAAAGTGGTGATAAAATTTCTATTCCAAATAAAGGTTATTATATAACTGAAAAAGAAAGAGGAAATTTAGTAATAGTAACGCAAGTAGTAATTCCAAAAAAATTATCTGAAAAAGAGAAAGATTTAATTTTAAAACTAAAAAAAGTGTCAAACTTTAATCCAAATAATATAGTAAACATAAAATAAAAGGTTGACATATATCTGAAAATAGTGCTATAATAAAAAATGTATTATAAGCAAAAGATAAACTATGTAGAAGGCATAGGAAAGGAGTGGACTATTATATGGAATATTTACAAGGTAGACGTTTTAGTATAACAGACCCAAAAAATGTAAATACAGTAATTTATGAAATAAACAAAACAGAAAAATCTAAATTAAAGAAATTACCTAAATTTACTATAGAAAGATTAGATTCAATAGAAGAGCTAAGAAATGATAAGGTAAGGAAAACCTTTTTTGTCGATGATCCAAAAAAATCAGGAAACCAACTTTTATTCTTTCTTTTGAAAAGGATAAAGTAACGGTTAACATGGGGACCTTAAAAAACGATGAAGTAAAGTTTTCAAAAAAGCCTATTCCAATGAGTTTTGATACTTTGTATAATGATACTGGAAGAGATTATTATAAGGAATTTAACTATACACCTAATATGAAAAGACCAATTTCTATAATTGATCCAGAAACAGGAAATGAAGTAAAACCTGTACTATATTATGATAGTACAACAAATGAAATTAAAGGAAAATGTAAATTAAAACCTAATAAATCATATTTAGCTTTTGAAATTAAGACTAACTAAAATAAGGAGGAATTTTTTAGATGGAAAACAATGTAAATACACTGCCATCAAAGGAGAATAATAGAATTTCTATAAATTGGATGATTTTTAATCCAAAGGAAAAGGAAATTGATGCTAAAAAATTAAAAATAGGTAAAGGAGCATACATACCTAAAATAGAAAATGTGGAAAAAACATATATTATAGAAAAAAATAATGTGTGGATGAGATGTGCAAAGATTGCTAATAAGTTAAAAAGAATATCAACAGTAGGGTCAGAAGAAAAAATAAATAAGTTTAAAGAAAGAATGGCAAGAAAACGTCGAAGAGAATTAACAAGATAATGTCGTATACAAATGAGAAGGTGAAAATATGAAAAAATTATTAACTGAAAAACGAAAAAGAAATATACTTGTTTTTTTAATACTATGGCTATTATTAGCCATAGTATTTGTCGTACCATTATCTGTAGCATATACAGATTCATTAAGTCCTAAAGGAGGCTTACAATTAGATTCATTTAAATCTATAATTGTATCATACATATTAAGTTTAAAAATAAGAGTAAAGGCTTTTCAGGAGCTATACAAATCTAATACTACTAATGCTTTAGGATATTATACATTTTTTTATTTGATGGTAATGTTAATATTAATATTAAAAAGTAAAGGTGATAAGGGTGATTACCATGACATAGAGCATGGTTCAAGTGATTGGTGTGAAGATGGAGAACAATATAAGGTATTAAGTAAAAATTCTGGAATTATTTTAGCACAAAAAAATTATTTGCCAATAGATAAACCAGGAAACGTAAATGTATTAATTGTTGGACGGATCTGGTGCTGGTAAATCAGCTTCTTATTCAAAGCCAAATGCTTATCAAAAACTTGGCTCATATGTTTTTACAGATCCAAAAGGTGAATTATATGATGATACAGCTGGTTATCTAGAGCGAAATGGATACAAAATTAAGGTATTAAATTTAGTAAATCCTAAAAATAGTGATGGATATAATCCATTAGCACATATTAAAAGCGATTTGGATGTAGACGTTATAGCATCTACAATTATAAAAGGACAAGAAAAAGGTGGAGGACCATCAGATCCATTTTGGAATGATACAGCAGAAATGCTATTAAAATCGTTAATATATTATCTAATTGCAACAAGACCACCAGAAGAGCAAAATTTGGCAAGTTGTGCGGAAATGGTAAGAGCTGCAGCAGCCGAAAATAATGGTGGAAACCTTTTAAAAGATATGAGAGTGTTTTACCAATAGACCATCCAGCAAGAATGTATTATAAGAACGTTGAAGTTGCATCAGATAAAACATTTAGTTCAATATTAGTTAGTTTACAGGCAAAACTAGGTAAATTTGATTCAAAAGATATTGCAGAAGTAACATCTACAGATACAATTGATTTTGAAGAAATAGGAAACACAAAAACATCAGTATATGTAATTTCTTCAGATACACATACTGCATATGACTTTTTATTAACAATATTTTTTGCCCAAATGATTCAACAATTATATGATGAAGCAGATAAACAGCCTGGCGGAAAATTGAAAGTACCAACATTTTTTATATTGGACGAGTTTGCAAATATTGGACAAATACCAGACTTTGATAAAAAAATATCAACAAGTAGAAGTAGAAAAATATCTTTTAGTGTTATATTACAGAACTTAGACCAATTAGAAGCAATATATGATAAAGCTTATGAAACTATAATGGGTAACTGTGATACTCACTTGTTTTTAGGAAGTAACTCAACAAAAACTGTAGAATATTTTTCTAAAGCGCTAGGAGAAAAAACAATATCAAGAGAAAGTATATCAAAAAGCAAAGATAAAGATGGTCATAAAAGTGGAACAAGTGATTCTGAGCAAATTATGGCTAAAGCTCTTATGACACCGGATGAATTAAGAAGAATGAGCATGGATTATTGTATTATTTTTGAAAAAGGAATTAAACCAGTAAAAGCTAAAAAATTATTCTTCTTTAAAACAAATATGCTAAAAGAATTTAATAAATTTAAATTAAATCACAATAACTTTGATGCAGGTGTAAGAGGAACATGGAGAAAATTCAACCCATATAATCCAGATGCAGGATTAGAAGATAGTGAGCCAGTAAAAGATTTGAATGTAGACTCTTTAGATGATTTATTTGATGATGACGGTGATATTTCAAAACAAGACGAAAATAACAAAACAGTACCAATAAATAGCAGAGATTATAGTACAAATAATATTACTAGAGCAAGCAATAATCAAAATTCAAGTAGAATTTCGGACGATGATTTAGATGAATTATTGTTTGATGATGATGTGTTAGAAGAAAATGATAATAGTGATAGTAATAATGATGATGTAATAGATATTCAAAAAGAGCTGGAGGCAAAATTTGATGAACTATTTGGTTCAGACAGTGATAATTAGAATTATAAATATATAAACTTAAGAAAATAATTGAATAGACAAAATGACGTGGATATGTGTGTAGGAACGCACATATCTTTTTTTATAAAAAATAATGTAGTAATTTTCAAGGAAATGCTCTTGTTAAAAGAATAATAATGTGATACCATAACAACGAAAAACAAAACAATCGGAGGCAAAAAAATGAGCACAAATCTATCAAAAGAAAAACGAGAAAAAATACTAAACAATATAAAAATAATGAGATCAAAACTACAAGAAAACCCAGAGCTTTTAACAACACTAAACGACATAGAAACAGAGCTAAAGAGAAAAAAATACGGACTAGTTTGGGAAAATCACGAAGAAAAAATAGACAAAGAGCTTTCAGATAAAATACCAGTATTCGAAGAAAATAAGGGTTTAGAAATAAAACTAAATCCACAAAAGTCAACAAATTTCATATTAGAAGGAGATAATCTACATAGCTTATATCTACTAGAAAAAACACACAAAAACAGCATAGACTTAATAATAATAGATCCACCATACAACAGAGGAATAAACGACTTTGTCTACGATGACAATTATATAGATAGAACTGATTCATTTAAACATAGCAAATGGATTTCATTTATGAATAAACGACTAGAAATAGCAAAAAAACTTCTAAAAGACAACGGTGTAATATTCATAAACATAGACGATAATGAATTTGCTCAACTAAAATTATTATGTGACGATATATTTGGAGAAGAAAATTTTATATCATGTTTCCCATGGCATAATAGAACATCAATTCAAAATGATACGGATATAAGCATTAATCACGAATACATAATTGCATATGCAAAAAAAAGAAGAATAACAAATCGTAGATTAAAAGCAAGCAACAAAGAAAGTTGGTACAATTTAAATGACTTTGTAATACAGCCAAAAGAAACAGACTCAAGTAAATATTCAAATCCAGATAATGACCCTAGGGGAATATGGAAAGCAGACCCATTTGATGCACCAAATGTTAGACCAAATTTAACATATGAAATAATAAATCCAGTAACAGGAGTAAAATATTTACCACCAAAAGGAAGATGCTGGAGAACAGAGCCAGAAAAATATAAACAATATTAGAAGATAAACGAATAGTATTTGGAAAAAACGGAACATCAAAACCACAATTAAAAGTATTTTATAATGAAGTAAAAATGAAAGGCGAAATACGAAATAGTTGGTTTGATTCTGAAACATATGATACATCAACAAATGGTAAAAAAGAGTTTTTATCAATATTACCAGACAAAAAAATATTTAACACACCAAAGCCAGTAAATTTATACAAAGAAATAATAAAAATGGCAATTTCACCTAAAGTAGAAAAGCCGATAATATTAGATTTCTTTGCAGGCTCTGGAACAGTAGGACAAGCAGTGTTAGAAGAATTTAAAGGAAAAAATGCAGAATTTATACTATGTAACAGCAATGAAAATAACATATGTACAGAAATAACATATGAAAGAATAAAAAGAATTATACAAGGCTATACAAATCAAAAAGGATATAATGTTCAAGGAATAGAAGCAAACCTAAAATATTACAAAGTAAAATACATAGATAGATTTAACAGAGAAGATGACGGTTATTATATAGTAAATGAATTATCAAAATACACAAAAGAGCTAGCACAGCTAGAGCACGGATTAGATTTACAAGCTGGAGAATTACAAATATTATTTCGGATGAAGATGTAGACAAATTTACACAAAATGAAGAAGCCGTAAGCAAATGCAAAATTATATACTTAGATAATAATGCACTAATTACAGAAGAGCAATTAAAATTATTTGAACAAAACGATATAAAAATTTGTTATATTCCAGATTATTATTTTGAAAAAGAAATAATGGAGGTTGAACAATGGTAGGAATTAAGTTAAAAGAATTTCAAGAAAAATGTGTTGAAGAATTATTAGAGCAAACAGTATTTGGTGAAAAAAAGGAAATTTTATTGCAAGCTCCTACGGGAAGTGGAAAAACAATAATGCTATTAGAATACATAGACAGATTTTTATTAGAAAATAAAGATTATGTATTTGTATGGTTAACACCAGGCTCTGGAGAGCTTGAAGAGCAAAGTAAAAATAAAATGAATCAATTACTAAAAAATAGAACAACAAAAACATTAAATGAAGTATTAACAACTGGATTTGAAGAGCAAGACACAGCTTTTATAAACTGGGAGAATGTAACTAAAAAAGGAAACACAGCATTAAGAGAGCTAGAAAAAAGTAATTTATATGACAGAATAGAGCAAGCACAAAATAACGGAATAAAATTTATAGTAATAATAGACGAAGAGCACAGAAATAAAACCGAAAAAGCAGAAAGCATAACCAATTTATTTAATGCAAAACATACAGTAAGAGTATCTGCAACAACAAAAAGAAATGATGAAGCATATAACATAAAAATAAGCGAAATGGAAGTTATAAATTCAGGATTAATAACAAAATCATTATATATAAATCAAGGAATTGAAAATAACATTTTATTAGATGATGAAATAGAATATTTATTAAAACTTGCAATAAATAAAAGAAGACAAATAAGAAATACCTGTACAGGACTTGGAGTAAACTACAATCCATTAGTTATAATTCAATTACCAAGTATGAGTGAAAACTTAATAGAAAAAATAGAGCAATATCTAGAAAAAGAAGGTTTTACATATGATAATGGGTTATTAGCAATATGGCTTGCAGACAGAAAAGAAAATATAGAAAATATAAGTGATAACACAAGTGAACAATGCTTTTTAATAATGAAACAAGCAATATCAACAGGTTGGGATTGCCCAAGAGCAAAAGTACTAGTAAAAATAAGAGAAAATATGCACGAAGATTTTGAAATACAAACTTTAGGAAGAATTCGTAGAATGCCAGAAGGAAAACACTACGGAAATGAAGTACTAGATAACTGTTATTTATATACATTTGATGACGAATACACAGAAACAGTAAAACACGAACTAGGAAGACAAGCAAGCAATGTAAAAAGCTTATTTGTAAAAGACGAATTTAGAAAATTTAAATTATATAAAGAAGTAAAAAATACTGATGCAGATAACTTTGCACCAAGAGAAGCTTTTTATGCAATATACGAATATTACTGTAAAGAATATAATTTAGAAAATTCACAAGAAAAACAAAGTAACGACGGAGATAATAAAGAAGAAAACAAAGAAAGCAACAAAGTAAAACTTGCAAAAGCTGGATACAATTTTAATCAAAATATTACAAATGAAGTAGTTCAAGGAAGTGCAATAGAGCTAAATAAAAAGAATTTTATAAACAGTGAAAAAATTCGTATACAAAGTTCAGTAGATACATATAAAAATGGAATAGATTTACGTCATTCAATAAATGTAATAGCAACAAAAATAGGAATGGTATATCAATACTTATCACCAATATTGCAAAGATTATTCCTAGGGAATGTGGAATTCCAGAAAAAATATTAAAATTAACTAAAAAAGAATTTTACGCATTATTATTAATAATGAAAGAAAATTAGAATATGATATATTAAATGCAGTTATTCAAAAAAGAGAGCAAAGAGTAAAATTGCAAACAGAATTTAAAAAGGTAAAAGAATTTATATTCCCAGAGCGAATAACAGTAAAATATAACAAAAAAGATCCAAGTTTATCAGAAATGAGCAAGAATGTATATTATGGTTATCCATCAACAACAATAAAATCCTCATCAGAAGAAAAATTTGAAAAATATTGTGAAGCATCAAGTAAAATAAAATATTGGTATAAAAATGGAGAATCATCAGACGAATTTTTCTCAATAGTATACTTAGATAAAATGAACAAAGCGTGGACATTTTATCCAGACTACATAGTAGGTGATACAAAAGGAAATATATGGATAATTGAAACAAAAGGTGGCGAAGATGCCTACGGATACTCAAAAAACATAGATATAAAAATAGAAAACAAATATGAAGCACTAAAAACATATGCACAAAAATATAATTTAAAATGGGGCTTTGTAAGAGATATAGATGAAGAGCTATACATATCAAATACAGATGAATATATAGAAGATATGAAAAGCACAAACTGGATAAACTTAAAAAATTATGAAATATAAAACTACAAAATTGTCAAAAAAGGGTAAATACAATTTTATAAAAGCAACTAAATGTAAAAAAATACAAAAGATGTATTGACAATAGTAAACTAACTGGGATATAATAATGTGCGTACACAATTTAGATGTGCATCCCAAGCAAGACTAATTGCAATGCCGGAAGGAGGGGAATACTATGTCAGAGACTAAAGTTAAAGATGGTAATTTAGAAGACGCATTGAAAAGATTTAAAAGACAATGCGCTAGAAATGGTGTATTACAAGAAGTTCGTAAAAGAGAACACTATGAAAAGCCAAGTGTAAAAAGAAAAAAGAAATCAGAGGCTGCAAGAAAAAGAAAGTTTTAATATAATATTAAATTAAAATGTAATATTAATTTTATATTTAAATAAAAAAGAGGTAATAACATAGCGTTTTTACCTCTTTTAGTGTATAATACAAAAAGATAATAAAAAAGAGAGGTTGATAAAAATGTTAAAAGAAAAATTATTAGGAGATTTAAAAAATTCAATGAAAGAAAAAAATATTAACAGAAAAAATGTAATACAAATGGTAAGAGCAGCAATATTACAAAAAGAAAAAGATAACAACATAGAGCTAGATGATACACAAATAATGGAGATAATATCTAAAGAGCACAAAAAAAGAGAAGATTCATTAGAAGATTACAAAAAAGCAAATAGAGAAGACCTAATAGCACAAATAGAAGAAGAAATAAATGTATTAAACGAATATCTACCTAAAAAAATGGAAAAAGAAGAGCTAGAAAAAATAATAAGTCAAATAATAGAAGAAACAGGTGCATCAAGCATGAAAGACATGGGAAAAGTTATGAAATTAGCAAAAGAAAAATGTGGTGTAGCTGCAGATGGAAGGGATATAAACGAAATTGCGAAAAAATATTTGACTAAAGTAAATTAATGTAGTAAAATTAGAATATAGGTACAAAAATGAGTTTTTTTGTCAATTATATATTTTGTAGATGGGAGGCGCATAATATGAAGAAAATAGTAAAAAAATTATTATTTATAGTTATATTATTAGCAGTACCATTTATAATAGTAAGTACCAATGTATATGCAGATATTGATCCTAAAACATATACGCCAATGGAAGTATTGACAGTGAAACAGTAGTAAAATATGGAAGCAATATATATCAAACACTAGGATTAATTGGTATTGTAGTTTCTGTAGTAGCTTTAATGATATTAGGATTAAAATTTATTTTAGCAAGCACAACAGAAAAAGCAGAATACAAAAAATCAATGTTACCAATAGTAATAGGAATATTCCTTATGGCATCAATTTGCGGAATTGTATCTTTCTTAGGAACCATAGGTGAAGATATAAATAATGTGTTTAAGTAAAAAAGAAAGATATTTTAAATGAAGTAAATGCTACAATTAATGTTTTTATGAAGGTGAAGAATAAGTAACAATTGATTTAGCAATCAATTTGAAATTCATAAAAGGAGGTATGGCTATGAAATATATAAAATTAATATGTTATTGTTTGATATTAATAATTGCGATATCATTAGTTAGACCTTCAAAAAGTGAAGCAAAATCTTTCGATGATATCTTAACAGGTGGTGATATTTTTACTTCGAGTGCAAGTGATGAGAATCTTTTTAATGAAACAAATCAAAAAAATGCCATAGATGATACATATTATATATTGCTTGGAATTCGGAATAATAATTGCCATAGCAATAGGCTTGATACTTGGAATTCAATTTGTAACAACAGGTGTAGAGGGCCAAGCAAAAATTAAAGAAAAAATATTGCCATATATAATTGGATGCATAGTTGTATTTGGTGGTTTTGGAATATGGAGGGCTGTAATCAATCTATCATCAGATACATTAGATAATGGTGAAAGTATTGTAAAAAATGATGAAGATACAAAAACCAAAACAGAAGTAACAGAGCCAGAAACAAGATATAAATCAAAAGTACAAAAAGATTTTGAATCAAAATGATGAAGTATAAATGAATTATGTTATTATTATTATTTCTAAAAAAGAAATAAATGAAATAAAAAATATAAGGAGGTATATATTATGAAGAAAGGTATTAGAATTGCTTTAACAGCAATACTTGCATTTATGTTAATGTTTAGTTTTGCTCAACCAGTAGTTTGGGCTGCAGACGTTTCAGGGATAACTGGGCAAATATCAACAGATAAAGTAAATCCAAGTAATTCAGGAGCAACTGAAATTGCATCAAAGATTGTTAGTTGGATTTGGATTATATCAATAATCGTAGCAGTTATTGTTTTGATGTACACAGGACTTAAATTTATAGTAGGAAGTACTCAAGAAAAAGCCGAATACAAAAAATCTTTAGTACCAATAGTAGTTGGTGTAGCAATATTAGTATTTGCAACAACAATTGTAAATGTATTATTCTCACTAGGTGGTAATTAGTTTTAGTAGTATATAAAGAAAGATAGAAAACATTTAATGTTTTCTATTTTTTTTACCAAATAAATTTATACTTAGGGAAACTAATAGTTAAAGAACTTAAATTATATATTAAAAAAATGTAATAAAAAAGCAATAAAAAAGAAATAAAAATGTAATAATTTACAAAACACAGAGTTTGCGTAAATATGGATATATATTTTTTATAATTGAAAATTTGACAAAATACGATAACATTGTAAAATAAATATATAAAGGAGGAATAATATATGGGCATGTATGAAATACCAAGAAATACAAAAGGTGAAGGAAGAATTTTATACATATTTTCAACCAAAGCACTTATATATACTGTAGCAGGATTTTTAATAGGATTCATTTTTAAATGGATATTAGGACTATTAGGAAACGTAGCTACTGGAGCAGCAGGTGTATTAAACGGAATTGGTATTGCATTAATTATATTATTTGGAATAATTGGATTTATATTGGGGACATTTAAAGTACCGCAAATGGATAAGTTTGAAATAACAAGAAAGGCTGCAGGTGTAAATTTGGATACAGTTGTAAAAGAATATATAAAGTTTAGTTTAAAAAAGGATAAATATTATACATATAATACAAAAGACTTAATACGACAAGAAGTTGAAGAAGAAGACAAAGAAGAAAAATCTGAAAAAGAAAAAAAATCAGAAAAATAGAAACAGGAAAGAAGGGAGAATAAAAAATGAGTGGCGATGGGTTAGTTGAAATACTTATTATAGGTATTGTTATAATAATATTTATATTATTGGGTGTATTGGCAGTTATGTATTTTAAAGAAAAAAACAAACAAAAAAGTGAGGAAACAGTAAATTCTCCCGAAAATAAAGATGATAAATCAAATAAAAAATCAGTTTTTAGATTTATGGAATTTGATAATATTGAGGATAATATGATAGTACAGGATGGTGGTACAAGATACCTAATGGTTATTGAATGTAAGGGAATAAACTATGATTTATTGTCTGGAATTGAAAAAACAAGTGTAGAGCAAGGTTTTTTACAGTTTTTAAATACACTAAAGTATGAAATACAAATATATATTCAAACAAGAAA
>ERZ859980.707-NODE-707-length-18259-cov-11.404307_pt1 | contig 18259 bp, 20 predicted proteins | sample MGYA00509984_ERZ859980 | MGnify/ENA primary metagenome ERZ859980 (study PRJEB30046, sample SAMN00715173) | human gut metagenome | study: EMG produced TPA metagenomics assembly of the A metagenome-wide association study of gut microbiota in type 2... | reverse complement strand
GACGTTTAGACGCAAGAAGGACGCTGAAGAGCTTAGTTGCGGATTTGAGGATATATACGTTCATATTTTAACAAATATTTCTTCCGAGGTACTTTGTCTGACAAATGTGCCTGTGCTATATTATCTTCAAGAGAAACTAGTATAGGAGCATTCTTCTTTCTTCGATAATAATCATTTACCATATTAACAGTTATTGTCATTACCCATTGAAAGAAATGCCCTCGTTCATAATATGATTTATCCAATCCTTCCAATACTTTCAACAATACTTCCTGACGTAGATTATACACATCTTCTATATTACGAACATGCATTTTAATATACTTCTCTACCATCAATGAACATCTATAAAAAAGAATATACTCTTCGCTATAGCTCTCATCATAACGATAGGCAAATCTAGACCTATCAGACAAACGAATTTTGCCCATTTTGAAATTTTTTTAATCTTACCTATTCTATCATACTAGTAATAAAGTAAGATGGTTAATAATTATATAAACAATCTCAAAATGAAAAATTGTCACACTTTCAAAGAATTTACAATCTCCTTAGTCTTTAAAAATTTCATTTACATGACAAAAGTATATATTTTAATCATAATAAGCAACATTTTTACACATTAATTTTGCAGATATACACAATTTGAAAGATATAAAAAAGGCGTCAAAAAGAGATTTTTTGTCTTTTTGACGCCTTTTTTACTATCTTAAAAGCTTAATCAAGCTTAAGAACCGCTAAAAATGCCTTCTGAGGAACTTCTACCGTACCAATTTGCTTCATACGTTTTTTTCCTTTTTTCTGCTTTTCCAAAAGCTTACGCTTACGGCTTACGTCACCTCCATAACATTTAGCCGTCACATCCTTACGAACTGCCTTGATGGTTTCACGCGCAATGATTTTTGCACCGATAGCCGCCTGAATCGCAATCTCAAACTGCTGACGAGGTATCAATTCCTTCAGTTTTTCGCACATCCGACGTCCTAAATCATACGCATTATCAAAATGGGTCAACGTAGACAAGGCATCAACCGATTCTCCGTTCAACAGAATATCCAGCTTCACCAACTTAGAAGGGCGGAAACCCGACTGATGATAGTCAAAAGAAGCATATCCCTTGGAAATACTCTTCAACTTATCATAGAAATCTATCACAATCTCACCCAAAGGCATCTTGTAATGCAATTCCACACGATTACCTGAGATATAATCCTGTTTTACCAGTTCTCCACGCTTACCCAGACACAACGTCATAATCGGACCGATATAATCTGTTGCCGTAATAATGGAAGCATCAATATAAGGTTCTTCAATATGATCAATCAACGTTGGGTCTGGCATTCCTCCCGGGTTATGCACTTCCTGCACTCCTCCCTGCTTATCGTAAATCATATACGATACGTTAGGAACAGTAGTAATCACATTCATGTCAAACTCACGGTCCAGTCGCTCCTGCACAATTTCCATGTGAAGCAGTCCCAAGAAGCCGCAGCGGAATCCAAAGCCCAGTGCTAAAGAAGATTCCGGCTGGAAGGTCAGAGAGGCATCGTTCAACTGAAGTTTCTCCAAAGAAGCACGCAGATTCTCGTAATCTTCCGCCTCAATCGGGTAAACTCCGGCAAAGACCATCGGTTTTACTTCCTCAAATCCATCAATTGCTTTATCACACGGACGACTGATATGTGTAATGGTATCTCCTACCTTCACCTCTTTAGAAGTCTTGATACCGGAAATAATGTATCCTACATCTCCCGTACGTAACTCTTTTCGAGGAACCATATCCATTTTCAATACACCAACTTCGTCGGCATCGTATTCTTTTCCTGTATTGAAGAATTTCACTTTATCGCCTGTACGAATCACTCCGTTAACAACCTTAAAATATGCAATGATACCACGGAATGAATTGAAGACAGAATCGAAAATCAAAGCCTGCAGCGGTGCATTCTCATCACCGACTGGAGCAGGAATACGTTCCACCACTGCCTGAAGAATATCCTCCACACCCATTCCTGTTTTTCCCGATGCACGAATAATATCTTCACGCTTGCAGCCCAACAAATCGATAATTTCATCTTCCACCTCTTCCGGCATCGCACTGGCCATGTCACACTTGTTCATCACCGGAATAATTTCCAGATCATGTTCCAAAGCCATGTACAAGTTCGAGATAGTCTGCGCCTGCACACCTTGAGAAGCGTCGACAACCAACAGTGCTCCTTCACAAGCTGCAATGGAACGAGACACTTCGTATGAAAAGTCCACGTGTCCCGGAGTATCGATCAAGTTCAGAATGTATTTTTCACCTTTATAAGTATACTCCATCTGAATGGCATGGCTCTTGATTGTGATTCCACGTTCACGTTCCAGGTCCATATCGTCCAACATCTGTCCCTCTGTGACCTTAATTGTCTGCGTATATTCCAGCAAGCGGTCAGCCAGTGTAGACTTACCGTGGTCAATGTGTGCAATGATGCAAAAATTTCGGATATTCTTCATATATAATATTACAACTTATCAAAATTATTGGGCAAAGATACGCAAAAAATGAGATTTTTATGTATGTTTGCCATTGAAACTAATCATAAAACATAAATAACACGTATGAAAAAAACATGGATTATTGTTATCGCAGTAGTAGCTGTTCTTGTGATTTACTGCGTCAGTTCGTATAATTCTTTAGTCACTCAGGAAGAAACCGTAGGCACTGCATGGAGCAACGTAGAAAACCAATATCAAAGACGCTCAGACCTGATTCCTAATCTGGTCAATACCGTCAAGGGATATGCTGCACACGAAAAAGAAACATTCGATGCTGTGGTATCAGCCAGAGCAAAAGCTACTCAGATGACCATCGACATCGAAGACTTGACTCCTGAAAAAATTGAAGCTTATCAGAAAGCACAAGGAGCTGTGGGCAGTGCATTGAGCCGACTGCTAGCTGTGACGGAAAACTATCCGGAACTGAAAGCCAATGAAAACTTTAAGGAATTGCAGGCACAGTTGGAAGGAACAGAGAACCGTATCAGCGTAGAACGTCGTAAATTCAACGAAACTGCACGCGAATACAATACCAGCATCCGCCGTTTCCCGAAAAATATCGTCGCAAGCATGTTCGGTTTTGAAAAGCGTCCTTATTTCGAAGCTGAAGAAGGCAGTGAAAAGGCACCTGAAGTGAAGTTCTAACCCACCCTCTTCACAATGAAACGAATATCTTTATTCGGGATACTCTTTTTACTGACAACTGTCTTCAGCACTTTACGAGCTGAAGGATACAAGGTAGAAGAGATTCCCATGGTACACCTGCAAGACCGGACACGGTATGTCAGCAATCCTGACGGGATTCTTAGTGCTGCCGCTGTAACCGCAATGGATACTACCCTCTTTGCTTTGGAACAGAAAACCGGTATCCAGACCGTAGTCGTAGCCGTACGACAAATAGAAGGGGGTGATTGTTTCGACTTTGCCTACCAACTGGGAGAGAAAAACAGAGTAGGCCAAAAAGGAAAAGACAACGGACTGGTCATTCTGCTGGTCACAGAAGAAAGATGTATTCAGTTTGCTACCGGATATGGACTGGAAGGTATCCTTCCCGATGCCATCTGCAAACGCATCCAAACCCGTTACATGAATCCCTATTTGAGTAAAGGTGACTGGGACTCCGGTATGGTAGCCGGTATTCAGGCCGTGCGACAAGTACTGGATAAAAGTTCCGGGGCTCCCACTCCTCCCGAAGGTGAATCAGACGGACTGCTGATTTTCATCATCCTGGGATGCTGCTTTATCCTTGTACCTGCCTTATTATGGTATTCTGCACGCCAACGAAATAAATGTCCGAATTGCCATAAGCATACCCTGCAACAGGTTTCGGTTCGTACCATTTCACGCGTAGGCAGCGTACGTACCGAAGAAATTACCTATCTGTGCAGCAACTGCGGACACGTACGTCACACTCACCGAAAAATAGATGATGACGATTTTCATCACCGGGGAGGTAACGGAGGTCCCTTCCTTGGAGGTCCGTTCTTTGGAGGTGGTTTCGGAAGAGGCGGAGGCGGCTTCAGCGGCGGCAGTTTTGGAGGAGGAAGCTTCGGAGGCGGTGGCGCCGGAAGCAGATTCTAATCACAATCAATTATACTATACAACGATGTACAACAACACTTTTGGAAATATCTTCCGTCTCACCAGTTTCGGTGAATCACACGGAAAAGCTATAGGCGGAGTTATCGACGGATTTCCGGCAGGTATCGCCATCGACATGGATTTTATTCAACAGGAACTGGACCGGCGTCGTCCCGGCCAATCGGCCATTACCACAGCACGAAAAGAAGCCGACCAGGTAGAATTTCTTTCCGGAATATATGAAGGAGTATCTACCGGATGTTCCATCGGATTTGTGGTATGGAATACCAACCAGCACTCCAACGATTATGACAACATGAAAGACGTATTCCGTCCTTCTCATGCCGACTTTACCTATACACAAAAATACGGTATACGCGACCACCGAGGGGGCGGGCGCTCTTCAGCCCGTGAAACCATCGCCCGTGTCGTAGCCGGTGCCCTCGCCAAACTAGCATTGCGACAGATCGGCGTTCGCATCACGGCTTTCACTTCGCAGGTAGGAGAATTCAAGTTAGATAAAGACTATACTGCATACGATTTGAGTACCATCGAAAACAATCCGGTACGCTGTCCGGATCAGGAACTTGCCAAGCAGATGGCTGACTACATTTACCAGACAAAAGGAGAAGGTGACACCATCGGTGGTGTTATCAGCTGTGTCATACAAGGATGCCCTATCGGATTGGGACAACCGGTTTTCGGCAAGCTTCATGCCGCCTTGGGTAATGCCATGCTCAGCATCAACGCTGTCAAAGGCTTTGAATACGGACAAGGTTTCAGTCACATGGAGATGAAAGGCAGCCAGCAAAACGATATATTCTATCGTGACGAAGACAAAATAGCCTTCCGCACCAACCGCTCGGGAGGTATTCAGGGAGGTATCAGCAACGGACAGGATATTTATTTCCGCGTAGCCTTCAAGCCGGTAGCTACGGTATTGATGGAACAGCCTACAGTCGACATCCATGGCAACGAAACCATTCTGAAAGCCCGTGGACGTCACGACCCTTGCGTATTACCCCGTGCAGTCCCCATTGTGGAAGCTATGGCAGCCATGACAATACTCGATTATTATCTGCTCAATAAAACTACGCACTTATAAATAAAAATACCATGGAAATCAAACAATACATCCAAGAAAATGAAGAACGGTTCCTGAACGAACTGTTCAGCCTTATCCGCATACCCAGCATCAGTGCGCTTCCTGCTCATAAAGACGACATGCTGGCCTGCGCGGAACGCTGGCGTCAGCTACTGCTCGAAGCAGGAGCCGATGAAGCAATGGTCATGCCCTCAGAAGGACATCCGTTAGTCTATGCCGAAAAGCGCGTCAGCCCCGACGCTCCTACCGTACTGGTCTATGCGCATTATGACGTCATGCCGGCCGAGCCGTTGGAATTATGGAAAAGCCAGCCTTTTGAACCGGAAGTTCGTGACGGTCGCATTTGGGCACGCGGTGCCGACGATGATAAAGGACAGTCCATGATTCAAGTCAAGGCATTTGAATACCTCGTACGTGAAGGACTGCTCCGTCACAATGTAAAATTCATTTTTGAAGGAGAAGAAGAAATTGGTTCGCCCAGCCTGAATGCTTTCCTGAAAGCACACAAGGAACTGTTGAAAGCCGATGTGATCTTAGTATCCGACACCAGCATGTTAGGAGCCGACCTGCCGTCCCTCACTACCGGACTAAGAGGACTGGCTTACTGGGAAATTGAAGTAACCGGCCCGAACCGTGACCTTCATTCCGGGCATTTCGGTGGTGCAGTGGCCAACCCTATCAACGTACTTTGCGATTTACTTTCAAAAGTCATCGATGCGGACGGATGTATTACCATTCCTCATTTCTACGATGACGTAGAAGAAGTACCGGCTGCCGAGCGCGAAATGATTGCCCAGATTCCGTTCGACGAGAAAAAATACATGGAAGCCATCGGGGTGAAAGCCCTGAAAGGCGAAAAAGACTATTCCACACTGGAGCGCAACAGTTGCCGCCCGTCATTCGATGTCTGCGGTATCTGGGGAGGATATACCGGCGAAGGTTCCAAGACTGTATTGCCTTCTAAAGCCTATGCCAAGGTTTCCAGCCGTCTGGTCCCTCACCAGCAGCATGAAAAAATATCCCAGCTGTTTGTAGACTACCTCACCCAGCAGGCACCCGACTATGTACAAGTGAAAGTCACTCCTCTGCATGGAGGTGAAGGCTATGTATGCCCGATTGACCATCCGGCTTATCAAGCTGCAGAAAAAGGATTTGAAAAAGCCTTCGGCAAAAAGCCACTGGCCGTACGTCGTGGAGGAAGTATTCCTATCATCAGCGATTTTGAACAGATTCTGGGCATCAAAACCATCCTGATGGGATTCGGACTGGAAAGTGACGCCATCCACTCCCCGAATGAGAATTTCTCACTTGATATTTTCAGAAAAGGAATAGAAGCCGTAGTGGAATTCCACCAGCAATATAATAAATAAAAATAGAGCCCTCATTTTCCCAAAAGGAATGAGGGCTTTATAGCAACTATCTTCTTTCAGTGCATAACAGATACAACCATTCAGTATCCTTTTGCCAGGCATCATTCTCCTGAATAATCTGGAAAAACAATTGCATCTCTTCTGCATCCTTTTCCGAAAGTCCTTCCACGCCTTTCGTCTGCACGTAGCGTGACACTGCAATCAAACGATAAGGGTTAGCTATATTGAGATATAACTCACCAGAATTGGCTCCTCTTTTAAAGAACATGGGCAAAAAATATCTTCCATCAAGAAAGAAATCTGCAAGAAGAACCGCACACACTGGGGGTTCCCCAATCAGTTCTGTTTCCACATACCGAGCCTGTTCCTTCGTAAAAATCCAGTCCATACGATTCTGGTATTTCCCGGAAATATCATATTTCAAGGTGGCAAACCGCACAAAATCAGACTCTCCAACCCGTTTTACCAGTATATCCAGCGAAGCGTCTGCATGAAATATCACCCGCATCATTTCTGTGTGTTGAGCCACTCTCTGCCCTATTTTACGCAGCACATCCCGCACCAGTTCCGATTTCTCCCATGTATTCCCGTTCCATTCTATATCACCTCCTCTCCAAATGAACAAAGACAAGCAATCTTCGCCAAAACGGAAATCATAAGGCGTATCCACTTCAATACAAAAATCATTTATCTGATAATGACAATTCAAGAACAATTTTTTGCCTTTATCATCCGGTACAAAGCATCCTTCAACCTCCAAGTCATACGGTTTCCGAGAAGACTTCCCGGAAAAAGTGATTTCAGACACGCCCGGAACCACATCTACCACTAAATCAATCTCGTCTGCATTTAAAGAAGAAATTATCAGTTTCAGCTTTGTAGAATCAGAATTTATGGTAGTGAACTTTACTTTCGGGTGAGCCCAGGAGTCTTTACCACCTAATGCTTCTCCGTTCCATTGCAATTCATAATCAGAACTATAAAAACAAGAATCTCCCAATTCCGTTTGTGGATTTAGTAAGGGCCGTACCTCTTCTTTACTACAAGAAAGTAAAAACAACAATATGCCGGCAAGCATAAGAAACAATGATTTTTTCATAAGCCTAGATTTTAGTTTGCCAGTAAATATACACGTTTTTACTCAATTACCCATCCCAGCCTCTGCAGAATTACATATTTATAATACTTCATCTCATTATTCTCTATTCTTCCACTATCAGTTCCAGCAGCACCGGAAGATGATCGCTATATCCTCCGTGATACCGCATTCCTTTATAGGTGCGGAAAGGCGTATCCCCTCCATACACATTATCTTCTTCCAACAAAAAAGGAAAACGCAAGATAGAAGCTTTTTCTTTTGAAGTCCTTGTACGGGCATCCGGCTGCAACAGACCACCGTTCACCACCATCTGATCCAGTACACCCCACTCTCCTTTATAGCGATAGGTACCTCCCTGCTGGTTATCCATCAGATTATACAAGGCACATAACTGCGGCTTTTCAGACAAAGCAGACACACGAAGCCCTTCCTGCAACGACTTTCCATCAGGATAGTCATTAAAGTCCCCCATAATAATAAGACGGGGATTCTGCCGTTCAGCCATGACCGAATCAGCGGCCTGACGGATTCTGCGGGCCACCCACAAACGATAGGGGTCTGTTTTCTTTGCGCCTCCCACACGCGAGGGAAGATGACAGACAAAGACATCCAGCGTATCTCCACTTACCACACGCCCTGATACGTACAGCACATCCCGCGTAGGACGCATACCCAATGAATCTGACGGAATACGAATTTTCTGTGAAGCGAGCAAGCGGAACGAGACTGGTTGATACAACAGAGCCACATCGATGCCACGCTCATCGGGCGAGCTGGTCATGACATACTTGTAACCCACTTCACGAAGCGGAGAATAACGGGTCAAACTTTTCAGGCAATAGTCATTTTCCACTTCACACAAGCCCACCAAATCGGGCACCTGCTCCTTTCCTGCTGCCAGTATGACCTTTCCAATCTTATTCACCTTATCCTGAAAGCGACTATACGTCCAGTTCCGTACACTCCCCGGCAAAAATTCCGTATCCTGCTTTAAGGAATCGTGACGGCAGTCAAACAAGTTTTCCACGTTGTACTCCATCACCCGGAACGCATGCTGTGCCTGAGCCGGTGCGGCACTCATGCCGCACACAGCCCATAGCAAGCTATAAATTAATTTTCTCATGAACGAGCCGGAATATTTACCAGCACATCCAGCAAATGACGCCAGAACTTGTCGACCGTAGGAATCAGCATGCGTTCATCCGGTGAGTGCACGCCACGCAGCGTCGGTCCGAAAGAAACCATATCCAATGACGGATATTTCTCCAGGAACAATCCACATTCCAGTCCGGCATGAATCGCTTTCACTTTCGGTTCCACTCCAAACAGACGTTTGTAGCTTTCTACAGCTACCTTCAGAATAGCAGACGACGGATTCGGTTTCCATCCCGGATAACCGTCACCGGTCACACAAGTAGCTCCACCCAACTCGAATGCTGAACGTACCATCTGCGACATATCCTTACGAGAAGAAAGGATAGAACTACGCTGACTTGTCACTACCACAATCTTGCCGTCGCGCATCTTCACCGAAGCCAAGTTAGAAGAAGTCTCCACCAAACCTTCCATATCCTGACTCATGGCATACACTCCGTGATGCACGGCATACAGTGAATGCAGGAAACGTGCCATGGCTTCTTTTTCCATCACCTCCGCACAAGGAGTTTCCGACTCCAGTTCCATGGTCAGATTCGGTTCTGTCACTGCAAATTCATTCTCTACCTCAGCCAGGAATATATTCAATGCCACCCGTACATTTTCTTTATCAGCCATCGGTACGGCACAAACGGCATGGGCTTCTCTCGGAATGGCATTATGCAAGTTACCTCCGTCAATGTGACTCAGACGCAAATCATACTGCTTCATCAAGATTACCAGGAAACGGTCGAGCAACTTGTTGGCATTGGCACGATTCTTATTGATGTCATCACCAGAATGTCCGCCAGTCAATCCTTTAACTGCCACACGGAAGAAGAAATAACCTTCAGGAGCTGCTGCCATCGGGCAAGGGAATTCAGCTGTAGTACCGGCACCTCCGGCACAGCCGATAAACAATTCACCTTCATCTTCCGAATCCAGGTTTATCAGAATATCGCCGCTCATGAAACCTTCTTTCAAGGCAAATGCGCCGGTCAGTCCCGTTTCCTCATCTACGGTGAACAAGCACTCCAGCGGTCCGTGCTGAATATCATCTGCAGCCAGCACAGCCAGTTCAGTCGCCATACCGATACCGTTGTCAGCACCCAGTGTGGTACCTTTCGCCTTCAGCCATTCCCCATCAATGTAAGTTTCAATCGGGTCTGTCTCAAAATTATGCACCGTCTGGTTATTTTTCTCGCATACCATGTCCATGTGCGACTGCAACACCACTTTTTTCAGATTTTCCATACCAGCGGTAGCCGGTTTGCAAATCAAGACATTTCCAGCCTCATCCACTTTATATTCCAGCGCATGGGCTTTTGCAAAGTCCACCAGATAATTTCTGATTTTTTCTTCCTTCTTGGAAGGACGCGGCACACGGCAGATTTCTTCAAAATAATGAAAAACCGATGCCGGCTTCAAATCTTTCTTTTCCATAAAAGTATTTCAATAAACGATTAAAAATTAGATGCAAACAAAAGTTAAATACAGCGTTTTTCCTCACATAAAAGGCTTTTTTAAAGACAAAACCCTGAGGAATCGTGACAAAAACTATATCTTTGCACCACAAAATTAATAGAAATGCTCAAGACTCTCCTGATAACTTTGTTAATAGTTGCTATCTGCATAGCGCTATTATCGGTGAAAATACTTTTCAAGAAGAATGGACGCTTCCCTAACACACACGTCAGCGGAAGCAAGGCCATGCGGAAAAGAGGCATCGGATGCGTGCAATCGCAAGACCGTGAAGCCCAGCGCATCAATCCTCACGCCATTCCGGAAAGGCAGTCGGCAGCAGCAGAATAATGAAGCTAATAATTAACTAAAAAAACGATATCAATATCATTATGAAAAAAATGAATGTTTTGAAAGGACTCCTGGCTCTTGCCGTAGTATTCCTGTTTGCACAATGCACAGACAACAAGGGAACTTCTACTGAAGCTTCTGCTCCGGCAGTAGCAGGTACAAATATGAAGATTGCCTACGTAGAAGTTGATTCGCTGCTCACTAAATATCGCTATTGGAACGACCTGAACGAACTGATGATTCAGAAGGAAGAAAACATCCGTACGACATTGAATGAAAAAGCAAAAGAACTGGACGGCGAAATGAGAGAATTCCAGCGTAAGTTGGAAAACAACGGTTTTGCCAGCCGCGAACGTGCAGAACAGGAAAACGCACGTCTGTTGCAGAAACAGCGCGACTTGCAGCAGTTGCAGGAAAAGCTTTATGCTGACCTTCAGGCTGAAAACCAAAAGAACAGCTTGCAGCTTCGTGATTCTATCAACTCATTCTTAAAAGTATACAACCAGAAAAAAGGCTACAGCCTGATTATCAGCAACACTCAGTTGGACAACCTGTTGTTTGCAGACAAGTCACTGGATATTACACAGGAAATCGTTGACGGCTTGAACGCACGTTACACTCCTAGCACAAAGAAATAAATACTCATTTGATTTTATCATACTAAAAAGTCCGGCCATTGCGACCGGACTTTTTTTATTTCCTGCAAATGCATCTTTTACATCTCATTGAGCAATGCATTCATTTCACTTACCATTTTAGCAGGAGACTTTTTATTCGTCTTAATCCAACCTTCCGGTGTAAATTCCGACAGTTTGGCATTCAGCTTCTTCAATTTTCCGTTTGCGCCCTTGGCTGCCAGTTCTTCCCGAAGGATATGGATTTTCTCACAATCCTGCAAACCTTCCACCAAACGTTCGAAACGGATACTGCTACGCGGACCAGGATAGATACTGTACGTATCACCGGCTGCCCACGTGCGGAAACGTGAATCACGCAGCGGATCCATCGGCCAGCTGTTCACTGCCCATCGAAGGTAACCGTCATATCCTCCAGCCACCGCATGAAGTACCGTCCAGGCCGCTTCGGCAGGTTCAGAGAAAGTAAATGTATTAGGGAAAGCCTCCGTACAGCAAGTATACACCGTACTGATTTGTCCTTTCCGTTCACGTTCTGCCTTTACCTCTTCCGGGAACTGATTGCCATAAGGGATACTCAAATAATACAAATCCCCCTGAATCTCCTCATGATAATTGCCGGCCAGTGTAATCTTGAATTCCGGATCGGCCGCCTTAATCACCTTAATGGCTTCACGCATGGCCTCCATCGGACGTTCGTCCATAGAAATGGCCGTTTTTTCGAACCACCCCTTCTCACGTAAGTGACGAGAGAAATCTTTCAGGAACGTGCCCCAGTATTCAGCGTAGGCTTCCTCACCCGGAGCAGCCTTGATAAACTGCACGCGGTTGGTAGCCTGATCAAAATAATCAAAGCTCAACGCCCATGGAATCATCGTGTAGCAGCTAATCAAATCCTTGATACCCACTTCGTTCATCATGAATTCCACCCACTTGTCGAACACCGTATAATCATACACCCACGTACCATCCAGCTTCTTCATCCGGAAAATCATGCTGTCGTAATGGTCTTCCGTCTGTCCGGCCCAAGGCTTGTGCATAATGCTGGCGGTAATGGCCCGCTGCCCCGCATTGGCCAGCATTTTCATGATAGGACGCATGGCGTCAAAGTGCTCCTTGCTCCACAACGGCACCTGATAGTAACGCGCCACGGCATACGGATTCTGCCACAAGTCCAGGTGAAACGCCCATTTCTGCGGCTCCGGCAACGTACGGTTCACCACTTCGATTTCAAACGGCAATTTCATGGCTTCAAAATTCTTTCCAGACACCGTCAGCGTACCTTTATACTTTCCGGGGCGTGCATCAGCAGGCACCCATACATTCAGCCACACGGGCTGCGTACTGCGCGCCTGAACTTCACGTACCCGCACAATATCGAGCACATCGGCCACCATGGAAGAATCCCATTCCGCCTTGTTCTCACGAGGACCACAACCTCCGCTTCCATCCTTATTCAATTCATCCGTCATCACATAACGTACGAAATATGTATTCACAGCCGAGGCGGGAATTACCGAAGACCCGTTCTTCAATTCACTGACAGCAATTTCCGCTCCTTCCAGTTCTTTCTGCGTCCAAAGTACAGCCTGTGCATTCACACGCTCTCCCTTCCAGGCCTTCAGCCGGAGTGTACCAGTAGCTTTCACGTCGGGCACATTCAGTTTCTTGTAACGCACATCCGTCGTTCCCCAACAAAACCGAACCGGTGCAGTCATCTTGCTCCACACCTCTTCCCCGTCGTGCGGCTTCGTATCGGTCAGTTCTACATAATCTCCCAATGGAAACTTTTCTGCCTGCTGAGAAAAACAGGCCGGCCCGCATGCAAGCAGCGCCGATAAAAACAACATTTTTTTCATGGTTTATTATTTAGGTTTAGTGCTAACTTGAAAATCTTTCTGCAAATTTCTGATAATTCAAATCTACAAAATTACTCCATTTTTTATATCATCCAATCATACATTCTTGTTACTTCTACCTTTCATCTATACAATGTAGCTTTGCTAAAGAATAATTTGTACTTCTACCTCCCTCATTATTCTTCACCAACACACCTTTGGCAATCAAATCATTTATATCATTCAAAGCCGTATCCGACGAACATTTAGCAATTTTAGCCCATTTACCAGAAGTAAGTTTACCCAAGAAACCATCAAACAGCATATTAATCAGTTTACGTTGCCGCACATTAAACTCTATATCCCTAAAATACTCCCAAAACTTGGCTTTTTCCAGCACAGCAGCCAATGTATCTCGTGTTGAATCCAATGCTTTTTCAAGACACTTCAGGAACCAAAGAAGCCATTCCGTAATGTCTCCATCTCCTTTCTGAGTTCTTTCCAATATTTCATAATACTCTTTTTGCATTAACTTAATTTCAGCCGACATACTATAAAACCGTTTGCCTGTATTTTCTGAACGTGCCAGCATCATATCAGTCAAGGCCCTGGTAATTCGTCCATTACCATCATCAAAAGGATGTATAGACACAAACCATAAATGAACAATTGCTGCCTTAATTACTTCGTCTATATCTTCTTCAGTATTAACCCACTGAATAAAACGCTTCATTTCTTCGGGTACTTTTTCTGGCGAGGGAGCCTGATAATGAACCTTTTCACGCCCCATTGCTCCCGAAACGACCTGCATTTCACCTGTGCGATACTTCCCAACTTCAATTCTGTACAATCCACTTATTCCAGACGGAAACAATACATTATGCCATCCGAAAAGACGGTCGTCAGATAAAGGCTTTTTATAATTTTGCGTAGCATCCAATAGCATCTCCACTATTCCTTCCACATATCGGGAAGCTGGAACAAGACCAGCCGTTTCAATACCTAAACGACGAGCAATAGAAGAACGCACTTCCTGCAAATTCAACATTTCACCCTCAATTTCCGAAGAACGAACCAGTTCGACAGACATGGTAGAAAGCATAGCCTCATCCTGAAATTCAAATCCAAGAGTAGAAAGACTACCTAACACCATTCCTTGTTTCACCCTGATTCGCCCTAAAAGCTTAAGTACTTTACTACTATCGTAGGTAAACTGCCACCAGTTTTCTCTTTCATGTAAATACATATAGTAACTTTTAGCAATAAAGATAATGATTTTTCGGTGAATAAAACCTCTATTCACCGAAAAAAAATCGGAGAATAAAACATCTATTCACCGAAAAACAATACATTTCCTGATAAAAATCACAAACACATTACAAAATCCCCAACTCCTTTGCGACCCTACATGCTTCAATAGAACTTTTTACCTGAAGCTTGCTCAAAATCTCCTGACGATGCCGGCTGACCGTATGCACACTGATAGAAAGCTGACTGGCAATCTCCTTGCTCATCAGCCCCTTATCTATCAACCGGAGAATTTGTTTCTCTCTGTCCGACAAGATTTGTGCATCCTCCTGACCGCCTAATTCCATCATCTCTCCGGTAACCGAATGAACTACCCTGCTCTTGCCGGAAAAGCCGAATAACCATGGAGTATACACGCATAATGCCAGCCACAAACTATTCCCTATAGGAGAAGGAACATAAAACAACCGGTGCAGCACAAACTGATAGTTTCCCTGCGCATCCTTTATACGCAACTTATTGGCCAGATAAAAATCAGTCCGCTTTGTCTTGGGCTGACGTCGCACAAAGTGAAAGAAACGAAGCTCCTGCAAATACTTGTCGTGCAAATCATCGGGATGAATCTGCTTCAAAATCTTTTCCTCCCAAATAGAATCTATTTTCTCTTCCGTGCCATTCTCACGATTCCAGCCAAACACCTGAGAAAAGCGCCCATAGTACACGTAACTCACATTCGTATGCATATCACTCAGCACAGATACCGCATTTTCCATCTCCGCATACCCCATGCCAATTTGCTTGTATTTTTCCAGTTCTGCCACAGGCTGTTGCCCTACCTTGTAAAGCGATTTCTGTTTCGAAAACTCATTGTTCAGTTCATCGACTATATTCATACAAAAATGGTTATTAATAATCATTGCAGATTCTTTTCCGGCATCTTACATTTGCAAAGATAATTTTCCAACGGATTTTATCAGCAAATATATCAAAGGAATCGTAATTAAATTATCAGATATGAAAAAACGACTTATATTAGGCATAGCCCTCTGGGCATCCCTGCAATGCGGAATGGCCCAGTCACTGAAAAAAATGCAATGGTTCAACGAACCCGAACAATGGGAAATAGAAAACCAGGCACTGACCATGTACGTCACCCCACAGAGTGACTACTGGCGAATTTCACAATATGGTTTTACCGTAGATGACGCCCCGTTCTATTACGCAACTTACGGAGGAGAATTCGAGGTCAAGGTAAAAGTGACCGGAGACTATAAAACACGTTTCGACCAGGCCGGCCTGATGCTGCGCATTGACCACGAGAACTACATCAAGACAGGCATTGAATTTGTGGACGGGAAATTCAACCTGAGCACCGTAGTCACCCACAAAACCTCCGACTGGAGTGTCATCGCACTAGACAAGCCGGTTCCTTACGTATGGATTAAAGCGGTAAGACGACTGGATGCCGTAGAAATATTCTATTCGTTCGATGACAAGGAATACGTCATGATGCGAAATGCCTGGCTTCAGGACAACACTCCCGTACACGTGGGTCTCATGGCAGCCAGCCCCGACGGAAACGGCTTCAATGCTACTTTCGAACATTTCAAAGTGAAACACCTTCCTGACCTTCGCCGACAGGAATGGCTGAAAAAGAATGCGGAATAAAAGAGTTTATGAGCTTAATTCCCCAGGCATTTCACTTAACATTCAGAAATGCCTGGGGATCCATTGGCAAACTTTCTTATATAATATGTCAAAACACATATTTTTTCTACCTTTGTAAAAACAAACCACTATGTTCGAAGACCAAATAAGAAAGTACCAATCATAACACAAGCACACAGAAAAGACATCATGAAATCCCAAAGAGCCAAAAACGCAGTCAGAAGACTCCTGATGAGTATCTTCTTTTTATAATCAAATGCATCTGCACCAGCTTACGCAGTTGAGACCACCGCCATCCTTTACAAGTTCCGATATATTGAGCTGTTCAATTATATAATCAGGGTAATATTTTTTAATCTGCTCCAATGCCTGTTCATCCTCTTCTTTCCCTAAAGCTGGCAATACAATCAGTTTGCCTACAGTCAGGAAATTTATGTAAGCCCAACTTTCTAGAGCAATTTTCCTGACTTTATAGGAAAGTGTCTCTATCTCAAATTTGCAGGAGAGCCTTTTTACAACCTCATTGGTGTATTCCCTATCAAAGTCATGATAATTGGTCATCAGTATGGTATTTTCTGAGATAGGTTTGATGATTCCATCAGAATGGCCGTACTTTTCATTCCTGTCCCAGGGGATAAAGACAACCTCACATTCCATCTGTTTCTTCAGTTGTTTCTTTAGTGTATCTTCATCTATGGATGGATTTTCCACGAACACCTTTTCTGTCATTATTGCCTTATTTCCAACCTTAACGACATTACCACCATCCATAATAAGGGGAGTTTCCTTTATATTCAGTTGCATATCCCGGCATACATTCAGTGAATCTGTAATGTATTTCCGGTTGCTTACACTCTTAATCAGATAGTCAGGCTTGTATTCATAACACAGGTATCTCTCTTTATCAAGCTGCAGCGGCATGTAGTCTCTGCACCATACATCCTTAGTGTTGGGTATGATATCATAAGCTACATTATACTTGTTCAATATCCTTGCCAGGCCTTCGTATATGTCAGAATAGTCCTTTTTCAGCCATTCAGAGAAATAGACTGCGTTACATCCATAGTCCGGTATCATAGCTTATCTCATTTAGTTTTATCCTCATTGATAGAATAACTCCACATTCTTTGACATTGCTTGTAGTTTTGATTCTTGGTAAGTAGTCCTTTTGAAATACCATCTTTTTTTATTTTTTCTGGTTTTGGACCTTTCCCATCATTATTATCTTTCATATCATACTCAGCCACATTCAATCTGTTTTTCACACAGCGAATCTCTTTCTTTTCATCTTCATTACCGTCAACCCATTGCACACTAAAGCCATCGAATACAGAATATTGCGAATATAATGCCTCGTATAGGTAAGTAGATCGTTTTTCCGGGTTAGATTCAGTGTATGCTTTGATGTTTTCTTCACCGTAATTTTCATGCGATTCTTCTATCTTATGACTTTTATCTATCCAAAATTCTCTTATCAAAGCAGAGAAACGAATTGGATTATTGTTCTCTCCCATCCTTTCGAAGGTTAAGTCTATTCCGGAAACGTGGTTATGCAATACCCCTAACGGAAAAACAGTTTCCTTCTTTTTGCCATTATCACTGTCTCTGTGATAGACAATATAGTCCTTAATCTTATCATCGCCTTCCCCTTCTTCATGGTAGTACATTTCCACACAAGTTGGATGCACGGTCACATAGGAATCACTATTGTTCTTGGAAACTTTAAAATATCCTAATAATATCATTTCAGCTATTGGTTTAAATGCTTTAGATATTTTGCCATTCTTATCATCCTTATCAACTTCACCATTTTCTCTAAGATTGAATTTCGTAATTTCGTTCTTTAATTCCATATTCTTTTTTAATTTATTATTATATTTAATATATTAATTATCAATACTTTACATGTGCAAATATATGATATTTTCCAAATCAAACAAACGGTTTGGTGAAATTTTTTCTTTTAAGATGAAGGATACTATTTTGAAGGGAGGGGATAAACTACTATACCCTAAGGCTAAATAAAAAGTACAATAAATTCGTTTCTCAATATACATTTGCTTTTGTTTTGAACAGGCTAAAGAACTCCTTGCTTAACACTTCGGGCACTACCTGATTCTTTTATAATCTTCTTCATTTAGTAAATGAATAAAATAAAAAAACGGAACTCACTTTGATGTGACCCCCAAAAGTTGGACGGTTTAACATTATATTAGGAGGCGGACTTT
>ERZ859980.704-NODE-704-length-18359-cov-1.716510_pt1 | contig 18359 bp, 18 predicted proteins | sample MGYA00509984_ERZ859980 | MGnify/ENA primary metagenome ERZ859980 (study PRJEB30046, sample SAMN00715173) | human gut metagenome | study: EMG produced TPA metagenomics assembly of the A metagenome-wide association study of gut microbiota in type 2... | reverse complement strand
AGTGCTTCACCTGTTGCTAAAAAGTTTTCTATATCTTCAATTACATATGGTGATGCACAATCTATTATTCCTACTACACTTATTCCTTTTCTTTCAGCACATTCTTTTGCTATATTGGCAAAATTTAATGATCTTGCTGCTGTTATTTTTATTGGCTTTCCATTTTCGCTTCTTCCTATATGTACATGTAAATCTGCAAAAATTTCGTTCATTTGTTTTTTCCTCCTATTGTCTTATTATTTTCTTATGTTATTACAGTATTACCATATTTTTTGTATAATCTAAATTAGCCAAAGATTCGCTTTTACATGCCATTGTATATACATTTGTTGAAAATATATCTATGTCTAATAATCTTTTATATATTTTGCTATTTTTATTGTTATTATTTTTGTCTTGGAATTTTTTTACTGATGTTATAACAGTTGCCTTCGGATTTTGTTTGTTTATTCTTGATATTAGCTCTTTGCCTTTTTCATTAAATCCTAAAACTCGTATATATGGCTCCGTTTTTTTTGCCATTCCAACATCTCTTTTTGTTATTCCTAATAATGCACATATTAATATTCTTTGTATTCTTGTTACTGTATATCTTTTGGTTTTTACAATATTTATAAGGTTTGTTATATCATTTGAGTAATTAGCTGCATTTTTTAAGCTGTGTTCTAAACCTTCATTTACATCTGGTAATTCTGCAATTTCACTTACTGTCATTCGTCTTAAATTATAAATTATTTCTTTTTCATATCTTGATAAATCTAATACAACATTTCCAAGTTCTGTTTCTTTTTTTAAAATTTGATATGTACTTTTTGGTACTACTTTTCTTATTTCACTAAATTCTTCATTTTTCAGCAATTTTCTTATTGCTGTTGCACTTGCAAATTCATCAACTATTACATTATCATTGTAGTATACCTTTTCGCGCTTTACTGGAATTGGTTGTATTGTTGATTTTATTTTCTTTAGTGCTTTTAAATATTCTATTGCTAATATATTATTTGGTGTATTTAGAATATTATCATACCTTTTGTTATCGTTTAAATACAACATTAAAGCATTTTCTCTTGCTTTTGGAAATGATAAACCTTTTTTTAGCTCTGAATTTAATATGCTTTTATATTTCATTGGCTCTTCATTTACTATACTTGATATATTATTTAATGCTGCAAAATCACTTGTTTCTGTTCCAAATGATATTGCATCTACTATTTTTAGATTATTTAATAATTTTATTGCTCCTAAAGAAAATCCTTCTGCGCTAGCTACACTATATATTGTAGGAAGCTCTATTACTAAATCTACTCCATTTAAAAGTGCCATTTCTGCTTTTTTCCATTTATTTACTATTGATGTGTTACCTCTTTGTACGAAGTTTCCGCTCATAACACATATACAATATTGTGCACCCGATTGCTCTTTTGCTTTTTGTAAATGGTACATATGGCCATTGTGAAAAGGATTGTATTCTGCTATGATACCTAGAACTCTATTTTCTTTCATTTTTTGTATCCCCCTTTTCCACAAAATAAATATTTTTGTTAAATATGTTGTTGTATTCAAAATTTACTGTTATAATATCATAAAAATGCGAATATAACAATAGTTATTTGGAAAGGATTTGATAAAATAATGGATGAAGTTACAATTTATACAGATGGTGCTTGCTCTGGTAATCCGGGCCCTGGTGGTTGGGGTACTATTCTTATTTATAAAGATATTAAGAAAGAAATTTCAGGTGCTTCTGCTAATACTACTAATAATATTATGGAAATTACTGCTGTTGTTGAAGGATTAAAACTTTTAAAACACCCTTGTAAAGTTAATGTATACAGTGACAGTGCTTATGTTGTTAATTGTTTTAAACAAGGTTGGATTTATAATTGGTTAAAAAAAGGTTGGAAAACAGCTAATAACGAACCTGTAAAAAACAAAGAGCTTTGGCAAGAGCTTTATAATTTGACTAAAATTCACGATGTTACATTTAATAAAGTTAAAGGACATAGTACTAATGAATTAAATAATAGATGTGATGAACTTGCAAGAAATGCAATTGATACTTTATAAAATAAAAAATTTTTCAATTCTAACTTACATTCGTTCAAACAGCTACAGATATCTTGAATTTTAAAACTATAAAACAAAAAATTTGTGTGCCCCCAAAAGCGAGGGTACACAATTTCTTATATCAGGCAATTAACAGTAATTCGGTAAGGATTTTTTTATAGTATCTTCTACACAGCTATAAAAAACAAAAAACAATAATTGTAATTTACAATCAACAATATTAAAAATCCAAAAGAACTAATATGGATAGTCTAATTAACATAATTTAATTCATTTACTATACCTGAATATTTAACTATAAACACTTCTTTGTTCTCTTGTTCTATACTATTTGTTATATTTTGCAATAAAATTTTAACCTTTTCTTCCAAATTTTCTATTTGATTTGCATAATCGTTTGCCAATATAATATTATTTTTAGCACTATTCCAATCTTTTTCCTCTACATTGTAGTATACTTCATATAATTTTTTCTTCACTTTTAAAATATACAATTTATTTTTATCATAATTTACTTTTTCTGCTATGTCTATAATATTATTGTAAAAATCCACTGTTTCTTTCATAAAATTAATTTTATTTTTTTCAATTGATATCATAAATAAATTATCAAAATTTTTATCAATTTTTTTAATTTCTTCTTGATTAATATTTTCTTTTGTACTTATATCATTTTCTATTACAGCCCACGATGTGTATAAATTTTCTATTTCAATTTTTATTTTTTCCCAATCCTCATCTTTTACAGAATTATCTTCACTATATCGCATAGACATTATTGTTATTTCTTCACCTTTTTTATTTGACGATGATTGCATGTTTTGTCCTTCTTGGCTGGCCTCTGAATCTCCTTCACTTTGTTTTGATAATTCATCTGAACCATCTTGGCTTTTTTCACTTGAACTATCTTGACTATTTTTACCTGAGCTTTCTTGACTGTTCTCACTAGAGCTATTGCTTTCGTTATTATTTTCATCTGTTGATTTTATACTTGTTTTTTCCTCTTCTATTTCATAACTAGTCTCCGTATTTCCTGTAACTATGTCTACGAATTTTGAAATTTCTTTATCAAAAATTTAATTTCAATTGCTATTTTATCATCAATTGTTTGATTTTGCTCATTTTTTCTTTTACATCCACTAAAACATAAAATTATTGCCATTATTATAATTAGGCCATATAATATTTTTCTTTTAATTTTTATCACCTCTTCATTTTTTACAGTTCATAGTTTTAAAAGAAACTGTTCCGAAAATATTATATTATAATATAATGTCTTCTTCACTACTCTATAATGGCTATGAATCTCGTTTATTATATATTTATTTTTTCACAAAAATTGGATTTTATTCTTTTGAATATATAATAAAAAAAAACAAATACTAAAATTAAATATTTTAGGAGATTTTTATGGATACAATAGTTAGGCTTTATAGTACAAATTTAAATGAACTTAATAATTTTTTGAATGATTTTTTTTCGAATGATATTTCTTTAAATAATCAATCTAACTGGGAAAAACATTATTCAAATCCAGTTGAACTTGCTGATATTATTGCAGCTCTTATTGATAATAAAGAACTTTATCCTAGTGTTAATATGTGGATTAGTATTGATAATGGCGTTTTTATAAATATAAAAGAGGATAATTATAATGCGTTTATTCAGTATCTTTTTGAAAGATATCCATATTAAAAAAAGATGAATTCTGTTAAAATTCATCTTTTTTATTTTATTTAATTAAAGAAAAATAATTTTTTTCTTGTTTTTAACTGTTTTGGGCAATTTATATTGATATCTACATCATTTAATATTTTTTGTGGATTGCTTGTTGTTATTTGATATATATATTTTTCACTATGTACTATTTCTTTCATCTTTTTTAAAATTGTATTAATATTATCATATATATGACCTTGTTTATGTGTGTCTGAACCTAAAAAATTTATTAATCTATTTTCTAATAAAATTTCTACAGTATTTTTTGCTGTTTTTCCATATTGCTCTATAAAACTGCCATAATTAGATTGGATTAAAACTCCACATTTTATTATATCTATTAGACTTTCTGGATTTTCTTGTATATATGTATATCTTTCTGGATGAGCTAATATTGGTATATATCCATTCGCCTTTATTGTATATATTATTTGCTCTAAATCTAGCATTCTATTTGAAAATGGTAATTCAAATAATATATATCTACTGTTTGCTAATGTTGATATTTGTGAATCTACTAATAACTTTGGTGTATTTTCTGTTAATAATATTTCATTTCCTTGATGTAATTGCACAATTATTTCTTGGTCATACACCGTCTGCTTTAATTCACTTATTTTACTTTTTATAATATCCTTTTTATTTTCGTAATATTCTTCTATATAATGTGGTGTTAATATAATGTCAGAAAAACCTGCTTTTTCTGCTTTTTTTAAATTTTCAATTGTACTTTCAATTGAATCAGAGCCATCATCTACATTGTTTAATATATGAGAATGTACATCTATCATTTTATACCCCTATTTTCTATCACTTTCTAAATATTGACTTAATTGTTGTAATACATTATTTATATCAATATCTTTATTTTTTTCTTCTGATTCTTTGTTTGTTGAAGTTTCAACCTCATTTAATTTTCTTTTAACTTCATTTATTTCTGCTTCTTCTATTTTCTTTTTAGGTGCTTGTTTTGTAGTTATTCCCCAAGTTTTTTTACTTGTAACTATTGAATTTTCGTAATAATATCCAGTTTTAGTTTCTTTTTTATTTGTAGGCATTTTATTTACTACAACACCTGCAATTCTTCCTCCAACATTTGTTATATTTCTTTTAACTTGGTTTAAATCCTCTATTTTTGTTTCTTTGTGAGCTGAAACAATTAATGTTGAATCAACAAATTTTGATAATATTATTGCATCTGTTACTATTGTGCTTGGTGTTCCATCAAATATTACAATATCAAATATTTGCTCTAAATATTTAATTAAATCAATCATTTTTTGACTAGTTAATAATTCAGATGGATTTGGTGGAATCATTCCAGCTGTCATTATATATAGGTTTTCTATCATTGTAGTTTGAATATAATCTCCTATTGAATTCAAACTATCACCTTTTGTTGTCATTATTAAGTAATTTGACAATCCTTTATCATTATTAACTTCAAAAATGCTATATTGTCTTCCTTTTCTCATATCTGCATCAACTATTAAAACTCTTTTGCCTGCTTGTGCAAATGTTACTGCTAAATTTGATGCAACCCAGCTTTTTCCTTCACCTGGTACAGTACTTGTTATTAGTAAAGATTTTAATCCTTCATCTACATTCATAAATTGTATGTTAGTTCTTAGGGTTCTAAATACTTCTGATATTTGTGTCTTTGGTGATACAAATGTTATTAGTTCATTTTTCATTTTAGTATATTCCCCCTTTTTTATTATCTTCATTAACAAAAGGTATTGAAACTAGTGTAATTAGCTCACTATTAGTTTCTATGTCATCTGCATCTTTTATTGTATTATCAAACATATTTGTTATTAATACATATATTATTGATATAACAAGTCCGATAACTAAGAATATTACAATATCTCTTACATGATTTATATTGCAAGGTGTTATTGGCTCTTCTGCTTCATCTACTGTATAAACATTATTTATTTTGTAAATGTCTGCTACAGTTTTTGCAAATACTTTTGTTACTTCATTTGCAATTTTCATTGCCTTTACTGGATTTTCATCTTTTACTGTTATTTTTATCATTTCTGAATCTTCTATTTCACTAACAGTTATTTTATTCTTAAGTGTATCTTCAGTTTCATTAATTTGCAAATTATTAATTGCCTGTCTTAAAACATTTTTACTTTTTACTAATTTACTATATGTACCAATTAAATTTTGTGCTAAACCAACATCTGAAGATGTTATTGTTTGACCTGATGTTTCTTCTCCTACTGCTGCAGCATCTTTTACTAGTACTACTGTTGTGTATGCTTCATATTTTGGGTCTACAAAGTAAAAAGAATAAATTGTTCCTATTATAATAGCAATTAATGAAATTACTATAATATGTAGTCTTTTGTTCCAAAAAATATTGATTAATTTTTTTAAATTTAGCTCTTCCATTTTTTCCCTCCATAAAATAGTATGCATCTAATATTATACATAAAATAGGGACATTTTGCAAGCATTTTGGGAAAACAATCGAAAATAATGCCGATTATGGGTTGTAATTCACAAATTATTCATTTTGAACTAATTCAAAAGATATTCTTCTTAGCTCTTTATTGGCTTCTATTACTCTAATTTTAACTTTTTGACCTATTTTGTAAATAGTATTTGATTGCTCTCCTATTAATAGTTTATTTTCTTGATTATATATAAAGTACTCATTTCCTAAATTTTCAAATCTTATTAATCCTTCTACTGTATTTTCTAGCTCAACAAACATACCAAATGAAGTTATACTTGAAATAATTCCTTCATATTCATTGCCGATTTTACTTTGCATATATTCTGCTTTCTTTATGTCTTCGCTTTCGCGCTCTACTTTTTGTGCTATTTTTTCTCTGTCTGATGACCTTTCTGCGTATTTTACTGCTTGCTCTGAATATGTATTTATAAATGTTTCATTTACATTATAATTATTGTTTATATACATTGAAATAATTCTATGTATATATAAATCTGGATATCTTCTTATTGGTGAAGTAAAGTGACAGTAATATTTACTTGCAATTCCAAAATGTCCTTTGTTTGTACTTTCGTATCTTGCAAGTTTTAATGTTCTTAATATTAAGTTTGATACAACTTTTTCTTCTGGCTTTCCTTTTATTTGTTCTAATATATCTGCAAAAGCTTTTGGGTGAATATTGTCTTTGTTGTATTTTACTTTGTATCCTAAATTAAATAAAAATTTATTTAATTCATCTATTTTGTCTGTGTCTGGCACTTCGTGGACTCTGTATATAAATGGTGCTTCTAGCCAGTAAAATTTTTCTGCTACAACCTCATTTGTTATAAGCATAAATTGCTCTATTATTTCATTTGCAAAATTAGTTTCATATTTTTTTACATCTATTGCTACACCATTGTCGTCAAGAATTATTTTACTTTCTGGTACATCTAAATCTAAACTACCTTCTTTGGCTCTTTTGGCTTTTAATATTTTTGCCAGCTCTTCCATTAATAAAAAGTTTTGTATATATGGTTTATATTTTTCTATTGCATTTTTTTCACTTTCTGTTAATGTTTCATTATTTTCTTGTTTTATAATTGAATACACATCTGTATAACTCATTCGCTCTGTTACATTTATTACGCTCTTTTTTATATCTGATGAAATTACTTTACCATTTTTATCGATTTCCATTAATACAGATATAGCTAATCTATCTTGTTTTGCATTTAAACTACAAATTCCATTGGATAGCTCTTTTGGTAACATTGGAATAACTCTATCCATCATATAAATACTTGTTCCTCTTAAAATTGCTTCTTTATCTAAATTAGAGCCTTCTTTAACATAATGACTAACATCTGCAATACTTACTATTAAATTATATGTACCAGAGCTATTTTTTTCAACACATACAGCATCATCTAAATCTTTTGCGTCCTCTCCATCTATTGTAAATATGGTTTTATTTCTTAAATCTATTCTATTTTTTAGCTCTTCTTTAACAATTGTTTTTTCTATACTTCTAGCTTCTTTTAATACTTCTTCTGGAAATTCATATGGCAAATCATATTCTTTTATTAAAGACAACATATCTATTCCAGCCATATCTACATTTCCTAATACTTCTATTATCTTTCCTTCAGCTTTTTTACCTTTTTCTGGATACTTTGTTATTTTAACTACTACTTTTTCTTTATTTTTAGCTCCATTAAAATGCTTTTTTGAAATAAATATATCTGAACCAAATTTTTTATCATCTGGAATTACAAAACCAAAGCTTTTATTTAATTCAAATATACCAACTAGAGTATCTTTTTCGTGTGATAGTGTTTTTATTATTTTTCCTTCTTCGTGTCCGTTGTTTTTCGAAAATTCTATTATTTCTACTAAAACTTCATCTCCATTTAGAGCATTTCCTTTATTTTTTCCTGATATATATATTTCATCATCTTGTCCATCTACTTTTACAAAACCAAAGCCTCTTTCGTTTATGCTTAATTTTCCTTTTTTATATAAATTATTATCTAATAGCATATATTTGCCCTTTTTTGTTACTTGTATTTTATATTCTTTTAATAGCTCTTTTAATATTAATATAAAATTTGCATATTCACTTTTAGGAACTTCCATAAAATTTGCTATTTGTTTCGCTTTCATTGGTACATATGAATTATCAGACATAAAACTTAAAATTTTTTCTTTTTGATCTTCCATATAATTTTACCTCCATAAAATTTTTATAAAAAAAGGAGATTACTGTTTTTTGTAACCTCCTTATACATTATATTTTAAATTCAATTAATAAGATTTGGATTTTTGCCTCTTATTTTTATATTTTTACATTAAATATAAAAAGCTTAATCCTATTGAACCTATTGCAAAAAATATACCTAGTACTACTGTTGCCTTTTTTAAAGCTCCATCTCTTGTTCTACCTTTGTTTTTTTCATAGAAATTGTTTGTTGTAGACCCTGTTATTGCTCCTGAAGCACCTTGGCTATCTTTTGCTTGAATTGTTGCTAATATAATTAAAGCTACGCAAAGTATTATATATAATACAGTTACTATGTTTTTTACTATTCCCATTTTTATCCCTCATTTCGTAATTTTTCTCTTTACTTGTAATATTCTAACATATCATTTTTTTTAATGCAATAATTTTATGCAGTTTCTACTTTTTTATTTGTAGATTTTCTTTTTGGTCTTTCTATATCTTCCAAGTTTCTGTTTTCATTTATAATTAATTCAGGTTTTCCACCTTTTTTTATTGTATCTTTAGTTATAATACATTTCTCAATCTTTGGATTTGAAGGTATTTCAAACATAATATCTCTCATAATTTCTTCTAATATTGAACGTAGTCCTCTTGCTCCAGTTTTGCGTTCAATTGCCTTATCAACAATTGCATCCAATGCATCGTCTTCAAATTCTAAATCAACATGATCTATTTCAAATAATTTTTTATATTGTTTTACTAAAGAATTTTTAGGTTTAGTTATAATATCTAATAAAGCTTGCTTATCTAGCTCTTTTAAAGTAGCTATTATTGGAAGTCTACCTACGAATTCTGGAATTAAACCAAATTTTAATAGATCTTGTGGTAATAGTTGTTTTAAAATTTCGTTTTCGTCTTCTTTTTTGTTTTCTTGAAGATTTGTTCCAAATCCTATTGATTTTTTGCCTGTTCTATCTTTTATAAGATTATCTAATCCTTCAAATGCTCCACCACAAATGAATAATATATTTTCTGTATTTATTTGTATAAATTCTTGATGTGGATGTTTTCTTCCTCCTTGGGGTGGAACTGATGCAGTAGTTCCTTCAACAATTTTCAATAATGCTTGTTGAACACCTTCACCACTTACATCCCTTGTTATTGATGGATTTTCAGATTTTCTTGTTATTTTATCTATTTCATCAATATAAATTATTCCTTTTTCTGCTTTTGCCACATCATAATCAGCTGCTTGAATTAATTTTAGTAATATATTTTCTACATCCTCACCAACATATCCAGCTTCAGTTAATGTTGTAGCATCTGCTATTGCAAATGGTACTTTTAAAATTCTAGCCAAAGTCTGTGCTAATAATGTTTTTCCACATCCTGTAGGTCCAAGTAATAATACATTACTTTTTTGTATTTCTACATCATTAATTTCTTTACTTTTTTCTACATTATTTATTCTTTTATAATGATTATATACAGCTACTGATAATGTTTTTTTGGCTTCATCTTGACCAATTACATACTCGTCTAGTATTTTTTTAATTTCTGATGGAGTAGGTAATTTTTCATTTTCATTTAAAGTATATTCCTCTTCATTTTCGTAAAGTTCATCCTCTAAAATTCCATTACAAGCTTTTATACATTCATCACATATATACACTCCTGGACCTGCAATTAACTTTTCTACTGCATTTTGTGTTTTTCCACAAAATGAACATCTTACACTATTGCTTTTATTGCCGTTTGCCATTTTTCCTCCTAATTTTTCAAAAATAAAAATAACTTTTTACTTTTTTTAACTACTTTCTTTTATCCATTATTCCATCTATTAATCCATATTTTAATGCTTCTTCTGCAGTCATGTAGTTATCTCTTTCAGTATCTCTTTGGATTGTTTCTAAACTTTGACCTGTTCTATCACTTAATAGTTTATTTAATTTTTCTCTTGTTTTTACCATATGGTCCGCATGGATTTTTATTTCTGTTGTTTGTCCAGATAATCCTCCACCACCAATTAATGGTTGATGTATTAATATTTCTGAATTTGGTGTAGCAAATCTTTTACCTTTTTCTCCAGATGCTAATAATACAGCTCCCATACTAGCAGCCATTCCAACACATATTGTTGATACTGGACAAGATATATAATTCATTGTGTCTACAATTCCCATACCATCTGTAATAGATCCTCCTGGGCTATTTATATATAAATATATTTCTTTTTCAGGATCTTCTGACTCTAAAAATAATAATTGTGCTATTACTAAACCAGCTGATGCACTATTTACGTCCTCTCCTAGAAATATAATTCTGTCTTTTAATAATCTTGAAAAAATATCGTAAGATCTTTCTCCTTTTGAAGTTTGTTCAACTACATATGGAACTAAACTATTTTTTTCTAACATAATCTTCCTCCTTTATTTATATAATTATATGAATTTTATAATATAACTGTTTATTTTTCAATAGCTCTTTTAATATATTTGAAAAAAAGTCAAAGACATAGATAATATACTTTTTATACTTCAATTTGCCCCTAACTTTTTTCATTTATTATTCAGATTTTTCTGTTTTTTCTGTTTTTTCAGCCTTTTTTGCAGCTTTTATTTTTGCATTATCTACTATAAATTGTATAGCTTTTTCAGTTGTTATATTATTTTTTAAATATTCTTTTAGATTTTCATTTTCTAAAAGTTCTTCTTCTTTTTTACCGTAATTTTTAGCCATTTCTTTAATTTTTTCTTCTATTTCGGCGTCTGTAGCTTCAATTTTTTCTGCTTTAACTATTGCTTCTAATACTAATCTTGTTTTTACAGATTCTGATGCTTGAGCTTCATATTCTTTTCTCATATCATCTTCTGATTTATTTATTAATTTTAAGTATTGAGCTAGGTTTAAACCTTGGTATGCTAATCTTCCATCTATATCTTTTAATATATTGTCTAATTCAGTTTCAATCATTCCTGATGGAATATCTATTTCTGTATTTTTAGCCACTTCTTTAATTACAGCATCTTCTAATTGATATTTAGCTTGATTTTTTTTGTCTTCTACTAATTTTTCTTTTATACTTGCTTTTAAATCTTTTAATGTATCGAATTCACTTACATCTTTAGCAAATTCATCATCAATTGCTGGTAATTCTTTTACTTTTATTTCATGTAATTTAACTTTAAATGTTGCATCTTTTCCAGCTAATTCTTTTGAAAAATATTCTTCTGGGAATTTAACATTGATATCTTTTTCTTCATCGATTTTCATACCAATTACTTGGTCTTCAAATCCTGGTATAAATGTTTTGCTTCCAATTTCTAATTCATGATTTTCAGCTTTTCCACCTTCGAATGGAACTCCATTAACAAATCCTTCAAAATCAATTACAGCTATATCTTTATTTTTTACAGCTCTATTATCAACACTTACCATTCTTGCATTTTTTTCTGCCATACGGTCTAATTCTTTTTTAACATCTGCTGCAACTACTGATGTATCTATTTTTTCAACTTCTACACCTTTATATTTTCCTAATTTAACTTCTGGTTTTGTTTGAACAACTGCTGTAAATATTAAGTCTTTTCCTTTTTCCATTTGAGTTATTTCTATTTCTGGTCTGCTTACAGCTTCTATGTTGTTTTCTTTTAATTCTTTTTCGTATATTTCAGGTACTATTTCATTAAAAGTATCTTCATAAAATATTGATGATCCATATGTTCTTTCAATTATTGACATTGGAGCTTTACCTTTTCTAAATCCTGGTATACTAAAATATTTAGCTGTTTTTTTGTAAACAGTTTTCATTCCTTCATCAAATTTTTCAGCTTCTACTGTAAAAGTTAATTTTAATTCATTTGTTTTGTCTGTTTTTTCTACTTTTATACTCATTACTATTCATCCTTTCACTCTTTAAAACTAGCTTTCTCATTATAACACATATTTTTGATTTTGCAACCCTTGATTTTTAAATTCCCCATTTTTTGGTATTTTGCTACACTTTGCATTAAATATATGGCTATAAATAGAATTTACTTAGCACTTTTTATTTTTTTTGCAATTTCATCTATTTTTGAAATTAGCATTTCTTGTCTTTTTTCAAATATTTGATTTAATGCTATATTTTTTTGTTCACTTAAGCTACAATCTACTTTGTATATATTGTAATCTTCATATACTTTTTCAATTTCTTTTATATAATTAATTTTCTTAGCATTTTCAATTGAAAATGGTTCGCATAATATTATGCTTAATCTTACTTTTTGTATTTTTGCAATTTCTTTAATTTGTTCATCTAAAAAACTATAGTGATTATTATAGTCTATATATAATAATACTTCTTCACCTTTTAAAGCTTCTTCTATTTTTTTTCTTAATTGTATATATGTTTTTATATTATTTAGCTCTATTTTTTTATTGTTTTCATCTTTAAAAAATTGTTTTACGTATATACTTTTATAATTTATATTATCTTTTTTGTCTTGTTTTTCTATTAATTCACTACTTATATCTTCATCAAAATATGCAACTGTTATTTGTTTATTTTTTTGTTTACTCCAATCCAATATATAGTCTTTTTGCTTTGTTTTTTCATTTTCTTTTTCTTCAACTTTCTTAAATCCATTTTTGTAGAAAAATAATAATGCTTTTTCATTACTTGAATTGATAGTTGTAGTTATTTGTGTTTTTTTTCTTTTTATATTATTTAATAGAATTGTACCTATGCCTTCTCTTTGTATACTGCTTTTTACTATTATCAGCCAAACTTCATTTTTGGGATTATCAACACTTATAATACCTTCAATAATACCATCTTCTGTATATAATATTGTTGAATTTATATTTTCCACTAATTTTTTTCTCACTGAAGTGTAATCATTTAATATTATTTTATTTTTTGATGGCATTCCTGATTTATTTATCTCTTCTTTCCACAGTTCCATTACATTATCTATATCTTCAATTTTTATCTTTTTTAACAAAATATATCCCTTCCTGCTCAATTTATTTTCAATAATTTAAAATTTAAATAATCTGCACTTATTAGAGAAAAATTTATGCCCCCTATATCTCCGTTAATAGCATCTTTATGTGAATTTCCATGCAAATGTCCATAATAGCATCTTTTTATATCATATTTTTTTAACACTTTGTAAAATTCTAAATGATTGTTTTCTAATAACTGTTGTTTTACTAAAGGTGGATAGTGCATAAATGCAATTATTTCTTTAGTATTATCATAATTATTAATTGCATCTTTTATTGATAGCTCTAGTCTTTGACATTCTCTATTAATCATTTTTTTGCTATTTTCAGTATCTTGAAGAGCCCAGCCTCTAGAACCAACAAAAACTTTATTTTCATATTCTATTGCATTATTATATAAAAATTCTATATTATTAAATTTATTTTCTTCTAAAAATTTTTTCATACTTGTAACTGTAGTCCACCAATAATCGTGATTTCCTTTTAATAAAACTTTTTTCCCTGGTAATTCATTTAAATATTTAAAATCTAAATATGTATCTTCTAAATGCATTGCCCATGAAAAATCACCTGGTAATACTACCATATCGTCATCATTTACTTTTGCCAACCAGTCTTGTTTTATTTTTTCAGCATGATTCTCCCAATTTTTTCCAAATATATCCATTGGTTTATCTTGACTAAATGACAAATGTAAATCTGCTATTACATATATTGACATTATTACTCCTTCTATTCTAACTTTAAATTTGGTATAGCATTTAAAGTTAAATCTGATATTTTTCCATTTATATAATTATAATATCCTGCACTTGCTATCATTGCTGCATTATCTGTACATAGTTTCATCTCTGGATAATATATTTCGTATCCTTGATTTTTTAGATTTTCAAAACTTTTTCTTATATATGAATTAGCAGAAACTCCTCCTGCTAATGCAATTTTGTTAATATTTAATTCTTTTGCTGCTTTTAATGTATTAAATAGTAGCTCTTCTGTAACAGTCTTTTCAAAACTCGCACATAAATCTGCTTTGTTTATATCTGGTGTTTTATGATGAAGATTTATAACTGCTGTTTTTATTCCACTAAAACTAAAATCTAAATTTTCAAAACGAGTTTTAGGTAAAGTTATATTTGGTGTACCTTCTTTAGCAAGTTTATCAACTTTAGGTCCTCCTGGATATCCTAAACCTATAACTCTTGCAACTTTATCAAAAGCTTCACCTATTGCATCGTCTCTTGTTTTACCTAGTATCTCAAATTTTTTATAGTCTTTTATATGTACTAAATGAGTATGTCCTCCTGAAACAACTAAGCATAAAAATGGTGGTTTTAAATTTAAATTTGTTATATAGTTTGCTGCAATATGTCCTTCTATATGGTTAGTTCCAACTAGTGGTTTATTTAAGGCGTAACTTAATCCTTTAGCATATGAAACACCTACTAATAGTGCTCCAACTAAACCTGGACCATATGTGCATGCAATTATATCAATATCATCAAATGTCATATTTGCTTCTTTTAATGCTTCTTTAGCAACATTTGATATATTTTCGACATGCTGCCTTGAGGCAATTTCTGGAACAACTCCACCAAATTGAGTATGTATTGCAATTTGAGTATTTATTACATTTGAAAGAACTTCTCTACCATTTTTCACTATGGCCACAGAAGTTTCATCACAGCTTGATTCAATTCCTAATGTTATTATATCTTTCATTTTATTCCCCTCTTAAATATTACTATAATCCAAACACTAAACTTACTAATTTCATTATCCATAATAAATGCTAGTTATAGCTGGTGATATTATTGTTCCTGCTATTCCTGTAATCCAAATTATTAAAAATATTATATAAAATATTTGTTGATTATTTTCAAACCAATTTCTAGCATTGTATGGTAAGAAATAACTTAAAACTTTTGAACCATCTAATGGTGGTAATGGTATTAAATTAAATACTCCCAAACCAATATTTATTGAAATTATACTTTGCAAAATTGTTATAATTGTTAGTGCTGTCCTTGTATCCATAGAAGTTAATGCATTAAATTTTATTAAAACCCCATATATAGCAGAAAATACTATCGCTAATATGAAATTAGCTAATGGACCTGCTATAGAAACAATTGCTTCTGCTTTTCTTACAGAAATATTTCTATTAAAATTTCTTGAATCAATTTCTACAGGTCTGCCCCATCCAAAACCTAAAAACAATAGCATTACTATTCCTATTGGATCCATGTGTTTTAATGGATTTAAACTTAATCTTCCTTGTGATTTTGCAGTATCATCGCCTAATTTATAGGCAGCCCATGCATGAGCAACTCATGAAATGTTATTGCAATTAATACACCTGGTATACTTAATAATAAAGCTAATATTTGCCCTGGATTTGAAGCATATCCTACAAACATACTTAATACACATATTCCTAAAAATATGTATAATATTCTTTTGTCAAAATAAAACATATCTCACCTATCCTTTAAAATTAATTTACAAATGGTATTATATATTAAAATTCACATAAAGTAAAGGAGAATATTTATTTTGATAATCTCATTTCTCTTGCATGTTCTAATGCATTTTTTGTTATATCTCCACTTGATATTCTTGCAATTTCTTCTATTACTTCCGCTTCATTCAACAATTTTATATTTGTATATGTTTTTTCATTTTCTACCTTTTTACTAATAAAATAGTTTGAATCACCTTTTGCAGCAATATTAGCTTGATGTGTAATGCACAAAACTTGGTGTTTTTGTGATATTATTTTTATCTTTTCACCAACAGATTTTGCTGCTTTCCCACTTATTCCAGTATCAATTTCATCAAATATTAAAATAGGTACTTCATCTGTATCTGCAAGAACTGTTTTTATTGCTAACATTATTCTTGAAATTTCTCCACCTGATGCAATTTTAATAAGAGGTTTTGCTTCATCACCTACATTTGTAGCAATTAAAAATTCTATATCGTCCAATCCGTTTTGATTAAAATTGCCACTTTCATCATATTTTATATCTACATGAAAACTTGCATTTTTCATTTCTAAATCTTTAAGCTCTTTATTTATTTTTTCATTTAATACTTTAGAGTATTTTGATCTCATTTTACTAAGTACACTACACTTTTCGCTCATCTTAGTAGTTAAATCTTCAAGCTCTTTTTTTAATTTATTATTATGCTCTTCTAGGTTTTCAATTGTGTAAATGTCTTTTTCTATTTGTTCCTTATATTCAATAATTTCAGATATACTATTTCCATATTTTCGTTTTAAATCATATATACAATCTAAACGCTCTTCAATTTCATTTCTTTTAGATTCATCAAATGATACATCACTATTTAAATCTGATATATCTCTTGTTAGCTCTTGTACATCATAATATATATTTTTTAAGTCTGTTAATTTATTTTTATATTCATCATCTATATCTTCAATCTTTTCAAGAGCTCTTATTGATAAATTTATACCATCTATAACACTTTCGCTTAAATTTGAATCAACTTCAGTTAAACAAGTATATATTTTTTCAGAATTCATTATTTTTTTTCTTTCATTATTTAACTCATCTTCTTCATTTTCCTTTAGATTAGCTTGTTCAATTTCGTTTAGTTGATATTTTAATAATTCTAACTTTCTTTGTTTTTCTTTTTCATCACCATAATTTTCTTTTAGCTCTTTTTTTATTTCATTATATCTATTGTATAATTTTTGATATTCATATTTTTCATTTAATAAATCTTTACCTATAAAATTATCTAAATAATTAATGTGCTCTTGTTTAGACATAATTGTTTGATTATCATTTTGACCGTGAATATCAATTATTTTACTCATAAACTCTTTTAATTCATTTACTGTAACAAGTCTACCATTTATTTTGCATGTATTTCTGCCATTTAAAAAGATTTCTCTACTAATAATTATGTTTCCATCTATACTATTTTCATTTTGTGGCAAATATATATTTAGTTCCACTAAACAAAAATTTTCTCCTCTTCGTACTATTTCTTTTGAAAAACGACCACCACAGGCTAAATTTAATGAGTCAATTATTAATGTTTTTCCTGCTCCTGTTTCTCCTGTTAAAACATTAAATCCTGTGTTTAAATCTACAGTAAGGTCTTCTATTATACCTATATTTTTTATGTGTAATGTTGAAATCATAATTAACATCCTTCCGTTTGCGAATATTTGTTTGTATTATATAACTTTTTGTAAAAAAGTCAATAGAAATATATTTTTTTGTAAAAATATATTTCTACATCTATATAATATAATTCTAATTTAAACTATTATAATAAGCATTATATAATTTAGCATAATACCCATCTTTTTGTAATAATTCACTATGATTTCCCTGCTCTAATATTTTACCTTTATTTAGTACAATTATTTTATCAACATTTACTATTGTAGATAATCTATGTGCTATAAATATTGATGTTTTTTCAGCAGATATTTTATCTACTGATTTTTGTATTAGCTCTTCTGTTGTTGTATCAATATTTGCTGTTGCTTCATCTAATATAAATATTGATGGATTTTGTGCAAATATTCTTGCAAATGCTATAAGTTGTTTTTGTCCAGCAGAATACGAATTACCTCGCTCGGCAGAAATTTCGTTTATACCATTATTTTGCGAATTTATAAAATCTGTAGCAGATGCTAATTTTACCGCTTCATTTATTCTTTCATCTGAAACATCAGAGTATAATTTAATATTATCCTTTAATGATTTTGCAAATATAAATGGATCTTGCAATATAGTTCCAATATTTTTTCTAAGTGATTTTAAATTAATATCATTTATATTAACACCATCAAGTAAAATTTCACCTTTTTGAATTTTATAAAATCTATTAATTAAATTAGTAATTGTAGTTTTTCCTGCT
>ERZ859980.703-NODE-703-length-18372-cov-1.602282_pt1 | contig 18372 bp, 19 predicted proteins | sample MGYA00509984_ERZ859980 | MGnify/ENA primary metagenome ERZ859980 (study PRJEB30046, sample SAMN00715173) | human gut metagenome | study: EMG produced TPA metagenomics assembly of the A metagenome-wide association study of gut microbiota in type 2... | reverse complement strand
CTTATAAAAAACAGACTTTTTCTACAAGCTGGACCGCAGGCATAGCCTGCGGTTCTTTTTGTCCACATTACGTTAAATTGCCCTCTTAAACAAACAAATTTTGCAACATAGGGTTGACAAGCAAAGAAAACAGTGCTATAATACCTATATCGACAATTTGTTGATTATTTTTGTGCCATAAGAAAGGGGAAATGTAAAAATGGCAGAAAAGAGGATGTTTTCAAAGCAGGTATTATGGAGCGACAAATTTATAGATCTGCCATTGCCGGCACAGGTGCTGTACTTTCAGCTTTCAATGTATGCGGACGATGAAGGGTTTGTCAACTGCGCCGGATATGTACGCAGGCTTACAGGATGCAGTGAAAGCGATATAAAGCACTGTGCAAAAACGGCTTTATTATCCCGTTTGAATCGGGCGTATATGCAATCGCTCACTGGAAGATAAATAACCACATACGCTCTGACCGTATGAAAAAGACCTCGTTTTCAGATGAGCGTGATATGCTCTATGTCCGTGCAGACGGGATGTATATACTCGATCCCGAAAAAGCGGCAGAGCAGAGGAAATCAGCCGTGACAACAAAATGTAGTCAAGTGTCTGACATCTGCCCGTCAGACGACGGCACAGGCAAGGAAAGTTCAGATAAGGACAGCACAGTCAAGAGCAGTTTTGATGAGGTAAGTGCCGTTTTGTCGGACGAAACCGACAAAAAATCGCTCTCCGCCGCCGCATACAAAGCAAAATTAACCGAATGCTTCGGTACGGACAACGTTGAGCGATATATTGAACGTTTCAATAAATGGGCCGATATGCACGGGCGGCAGAATATGCCTGTATACCCTACCATCGAGAAGTGGATGAAGGAGGATAACATCAGACGGTACGAAAGCGCAAACAGCAGTTTTACAGACGAAATGCTTGACGAGTGTCTGATGATAGACTACATAAGCTCAGACGAGAAACGAACAGAATAGAGTAAGTACAATAAGAAAGCCGAAATTGAAAGCAGAGAATTCAGCTATATATCTGCCTGTCTTGCCGGGGCAGAGCGAATTGTATTTGCTGAGCGTTATAAGGCTTGCGAGCGAAGCTATCAGCGTTCCGACACCGCCGATATTAACTCCGAGCAGAAGGCTGTGATAATCGTTTGTAAACTGCGAAAGCAGTATTGCCGAAGGAACGTTGCTTATAAACTGGCAGGAAATCACACTGAAAAGCAGGGGGTTAAGCTGAAGGGCAGATGAAAACAGGTTCTTTATCACATCTATCCTTGCCATATTTCCGGCAAAAATAAAGAAAAATACAAACGTGAACAAAAGCGGATAATCAACTGCGGCGAGCGCTTTTCTGTCCATAACGATAAGCGTCAGCGTGATGAAAATCATACCTATCAGGTACGGGATAAAATTGAACACGATAATTATAGCTATGGCGAACAGGAAAAGATAAGCGGCTGTACGTTTACGGTCGATTTTTTCGGGAGCGGACTTAAGTTCTATCGGCTCAGGCTTTACAAAGATAACACAGCATAGCGTTATCATTGCAACGGCAAGGATAAACGGCGGAAGCATTATCAGCGTAAATTCGCCTATCGGAATATTGAACTTTGAATAAAGATAAAGGTTCTGGGGATTTCCGAATGGGGTAAGCATACCGCCGAGATTAGCGGCGATATTCTGCATTATGAACGTGAACGCCATATAGCGTTCCTTGCCTGCGGTATGCAGTACATAGTATCCCAGCGGAAGAAAGGTCAGCAGAGCCATATCATTTGCAATCAGCATAGAGCCTATGAAGGTGACCCATACAAGCACCACTGTACAAATGCGTATATTGCGGAATTTTTTTACTATGTTGCAGGCGAGAATATAAAAGAACTGTACGTTTTTAAGGGCGCATCGACCGCCAGTACGCTGAAAAGGCAGGCAAGCGTCTTGTAATCGAAATAATCGAGATATTTCTCGTCGGGCGGAACTATAAATGATGTGATAACCGCCGCCAGTAAAGCTATCACCATAACTGTATTTTTCTTTATAAAACTTATCGCAGTATTCATTGTTCTACACTCATTATCTTAATCAAACCGCACAAAACCCTCCCGTGAGGGAGGGTAAATGCTTGTTTATTATGTTTATTATACCAGATCGTCCTCGTTGAAGGGGTCGCCGCATTCGGGGCAGAACTTCGGAGGATGTTCGGGATCGGCAGGTACCCAGCCGCACTTGTCGCACTTGTACTTCTTGGGAGCTGCAGGTTTTGACTTGCCGCATTCTGCACAGAACTTGCCTGTGTTGGTAGCGCCGCATTCGCACGTCCAGCTTGAAGGAGCAGGAGCAGCGGGAGCGTCGCCTTCCTTGCTCTTGCCGCAGTTAGCACAGAACTTGCCTGTATTTGACTGACCGCATGAGCAGGTCCAAGCCTCAGGCTTCTTAGCGCCGCAGGAAGAACAGAATGCACCTGTGTTTGTAGCGCCGCACGAGCATTTCCATCCGCCCGGAGTAGGCTGCTGAGGTGTTGTCTGCTGAGGAGCCGCAGGCATCCCGCCGAGAACGTTGTTACCTGCGTTCATAGCCATATTCATACCCATAAAGCCCATCATAGCACCGTTTTCATTTGAGCCTGCCGCTTCGATACCACGAGCAACGGCACCTGTCATCATAGCACGCTGAACATCGCCGCCGAGCATTGTATCAGCCTTAAGACGATCCTTAAGAAGCTCTTTTGTTTCTTCGGAAATCGTGATAGGGCCAAGACCGATATTTGTGAGCATCAGACCTCTCTGTGCCCAGTTGTTAGCGGTTTCGTCCTTAGTCTTGTTGGTAAGGTTGTTGAGCTGGCTTGTAATCTGGTTGTAGCTGTAGCCTTCTGCTGAAAGCTGGTTTAACGCTACCATCAGTGACTGCATGAACTCGTTCTTGTACTGCTCGTTCTTGAAAATGTCCTTAACGTAGACCTGAGGAGCGTTTACGCCCTTGCTGAGAACCTCTGCGTAGAACTTGCAGGCATTCTCGGCATCGGGTATCTGAACCTCGAATGTGCCGTAGAAACGCAGCTCTACTGTTGTATTATAACGGGGATCGGGATAGGGAACGGGTGTTCCTGTACCGAAGGGGATTCCGGGCAGTTTCTGAAGGTTGATGTAGATTACTCTCTGCTCGGTGGCAGGTGTTCCGCCGTATGTGAATCTTGAAATAAGATCCTTGAGCGAATCCTTTATCTGACCTGCAAAGATTGAAGGTGCTGTCGAGTTGTCAAGTATGTAACGTCCGGGTTCTGTAACAACGTTTGTTATCTTGCCGTTGTCAAGGGTCAGCATACAGGTGTTTTCTTCAACCATGATTGCCGAGCCGTTGCTGATAACGTTGTCGGTTCCCTTTACGTTACTGCTTCTTGCATTACCGTTGTGCATCTTCTCGCCGTTAACAACAACAGTATCGTTGCCGATAACAGGGCAGTGAATGGCCTCTTTCCAGGTATCGCCGAGAGTACCTGAGAGAGCGCCTACAGCTGCTTTAATAAGTCCCATAGTAATATTTCCTTTCGAATTGAGTTTTTAATTTATTTTACTAAATTAAAACGTTGACCAGCCATATACGGTCGGCAATTTCTGTAATGCCGCTTCCGCAGTACGGACACTTCTTGCCCTTTGCAGACGCATCAATGGGAGCGCCGCAGTTGGGGCAGTTGCTTGAAAATACAATGCTTGTCGTCTGTTCGTGCAGATCCTGCTTGTAAGCGAGCGTTACGCTGTACGCTGTCTGCATAAGCGCAGGCTTTGCGCTGTCTGCCTTTTCTTCCGACACCTTTGCATATTCATACTGAAGAGAAATTTCAAACCTTGCCGTTGCTTCCTTGCTTCTGTTCTGGTAGTTTGCGATTCCGCAACGGTGAATTTTTATGTTATTGAAAATCTCTTTTTCGTTGTTCGCATTAAGGGTGGTTATACGGTTATTGACCTTGTTTATAAGATCCTGCGTATATTCGCTTGCCTTAAGCGATTCGGCATTTTTGTTCATTACGGCATTGAGAATTGCGACTATTGCATTTCTTGCCTTGACCTCCATGCCCTTATATCCTATTTCGGGAAAATCACGGGTGATGGCAGGACCGTACATTTCACTGAGGGCTGTTATACCCTTAGGAGTGGTAGCTTCCTCCTTGACACCCTTGTTTATCATTTCCATTGCCTGTGACGGCGACATACCGAGATATTTCTGCGATGCGCTCCGCACCTTCGACACAATGACAAGTACAATGATGCCGATGACTATAAGGGGAGCAAGCCAGCTTAATATTGAAAGAATGAACGATGTTATATCCACATTATACTCCCTTTATACCGTCGTCTACAGTATCGTTTCTTATACCTGAGAAATCCGTCAGTACCCATGAATACTGACCTGTTGTAACAACAGAGCCGCAGTATTCGCATACGCCGGAAGAAGAAATCTCAAGCGGCGCACCACAGTTGGGGCAGTTGTGTCCGGTCATCTTGTCGGTTTCCGTCTTTGTTTCGACACCGAGCGAACGTACAAACTTCATCTTGTACTTCTGAACCCAGCGTGTAGTCTTGTCGCCTCTTATAATCTTGCCTGTCTTTTCGTCTACCTGATAATCTATCATTCTTGAGGTGAGGTATGCCGTTACATATTCGAACTGCGAATCACGCTCATACGAGGTAAGGTAAGCCGTATCTATAGCGATGCTCTCGTAGTGGTAAACAACGCCCTGTTCTATCTTCGCCTGTACCTGCTTGCAGGTGGTGTTGTAAAGGTTTTCGTGCATAACCGGTCTTACGGGGGTCATGTCACGCTTGCACCAGGCATTTTCAATATCTATGTATACCTGCTTTGTGAAAGTGATAAGGTCGGAAGCGGAGAAGTTGGGATCCTTCTGCTTTATAATGCCTTCTATCTGTTCGGTTCTGTTGGGCAGTACAACGTTTGCGCCGTTCATTGATGAAGGACGTGTTGTGCCGCCGCCGGATTTCTTTTTAGTTCCGCCGATTGTCGAAATGATAATAATAACAACGACTATGCCTATACCTATTATAACGGAAACAGGGTCGGCGTCACCGCTGTAGCTGCTGCCGCCGTAGTCATATCCTCCGCCATAGTCGCCGCCTCCGAAATCGTAACCGCCGCCACCGCCGTAGTCGTTATTGTCAAACGCACTTACGGAAAAGCAGAGCAGAAGCGCCGCTGCTATTGTCGCAATAAATGTTACAATAATCTTCTTCATAAATTTCTCCCTTATTATCGAAACAGTCTGCATTAAAATGCAGGCTGACATTTTCTGATACTTAATGACAAAATAGCACAGTATCCCGTTTCAATTATACAATACTTCCACAAAGAAGTCAATAATTGATAGAAGAAATACGGTAAATATGTTGAAAAATCAAAATAAATATTTTATAAAAGGCAAGTGCCGTCGACTGTCAATGCTGCCGACCGTCCGAGAAGCGATCGTTACTTTTTTACGGCGTTTTCAAGTACGGTCTTGAGAGTGCCGCTGAGAAGTTTTGACATTCTTTCGATAAGCTCGTCGGGATCGTTTTTCATACCGCCCTCAAGCCAGTCAAGGACAATGCCGACAATTGCGTATTTATAGAATGATGCGATAAACTTCTTGTCATCGTCAAAAACGCTGAGCTTCAGCGTCTTTGAAACGTTATCAATGAATTTGCAGGCAAAGTCAAGTGAAACGCTGTAAAGATAACGCTCGATAGTTTCACGGTGAAGCGAGTTATATACATGGTATATCAGCTTCTTGTTCTCCTTTACGAAGCAAAGCCCTGTCTTGAGTCCTTCCTCCCACGACTGACCGATTTCCATCTTTTCTACGGATTTCTGCGCTTCAGTAAGGAAGATTTCTTCGAGAAGCTGATAAATATCGCTGTAATGATAATAGAACGTGTTGCGGTTTACTCCGCAGTCATCGGTAATGTTCTTTACCGTTATTTTATCTAAGGGCTGATTGCTCAGCAGTTTTTTGAACGATTCCTGTATTGCTCTTTTGGTAAGTTCGGACATATTACCTCCGTTTTAGCCTGTGGTTTCTCCTGCTTTCTATTTTACGGTTATAATTATACAACATTCCCGTTAAAAATTCAAGTTTTAGGCAAAAAGTCGCATCTGCCTAAAAATCGGTCAATTTATACCGATTGCCCTAAAATTGAACAGCGGCGCAGGATTGACCGTTGTATAAACCGTACGGCGGGTTAAAATATAGCTGTAAAGAAAAAGAAAGGACTGAAAATCATGAGATTTATCAAACGTGCAAAAGCAGCATATATTTCCACTTGCGCCGCAATAGCGGTCATAGGACTTATACTTATTCTTTTCCCGGAGATCTCAATGCTTGCGGTATGCTATATGCTCGGAATAGCGGCTATAGTATTCGGCATTGTAAAAATCACGGGATATTTTTCAGCTGACCCCTACGGGCTGGCGTTCCAGTTTGACTTTGCATTCGGTATCATAGCGATCCTGCTCGGACTTGTAGTTATTATCCATCCGGGTAATATAATGGCTCTGGTACCTGTCATAATGGGCATTTATTTTATGATCGACGGCATAATGAAGATACAGACAGCCGTTGATGCAAAGCGTTTCGGCGTAAGGAGCTGGTGGCTGATTCTTGTCAGCGCAATAGTTACAGGCGGAATAGGAATACTGTTACTCGTAAACCCCTTTGAGAGTGCGGTAGCGCTTACTGTTCTGCTCGGTATCACATTGCTTGCGGACGGCATTTCAAATATATGGATCGCCGCATACACAGTCAAGGCTATAAAAAAAGAAGTACACGCCGATGACAAAATCTATGTAGAAACAAGCAACAGGGAGGACAAAGATGATTAAGCTAGGCAAATGGATAACAAAGCACAGAGTAATCATTCTTATAGTTGCGGTCGTACTGCTGATACCCTCGGTACTCGGTATGATAGCTACAAGAATAAATTATGATATGCTCAATTACCTGCCCGACACTATGGAAACCATACAGGGTCAGGACATTCTGCTGAATGACTTCGGCAAGGGCGCATTCAGTATGATAATTGTGGAAGACATGGAGCCGAAGGACGTTTCCGCTCTTAAAGAAAAAATAGAAGCGGTAGATCATGTTGACTCGGTAATATGGTATGATTCGATAGCTGATGTTTCAATACCTATGGATATTCTTCCCGACAAGATAAAAGACGCATTCAACACCGATCATTCAACGGTTATGGCGGGATTCTTCGATACATCGACATCAGCCGATGAAACAATGGAAGCTATCAACACGATAAGAAATGTAACGAACAATCAGTGCTTCGTTTCGGGTATGTCCGCAATGGTAACAGATCTTAAAAACCTTTGCGAGCAGGAAGAGCCGATATATGTAGCTATTGCAGTAGTTCTTGCGGTAGTAGTAATGATGCTCTTTATGGATTCGTTCCTTATCCCGATAATCTTCCTCGCAAGTATCGGTATGGCTATTCTCTACAACTTAGGCAGTAACTACTTCTTAGGTGAGATAAGCTACATAACAAAGGCACTTTCCGCTATACTGCAGCTTGGTGTTACGATGGACTATTCGATATTCCTCTGGCACAGCTACAACGAGCAGAAGGTACGATTTGACGGCGATAAGGAACGTGCGATGGCACACGCCATTTCAAACAGTATCATTTCTGTAGCAAGTTCTTCTATCACAACAATTGCCGGCTTCCTTTCAATGTGCTTTATGAGCTTTACGCTCGGTGCGGATCTCGGTATCGTAATGGCGAAGGGCGTTGTATTCGGTCTTATCGGCTGTGTAACTATCCTCCCGTCACTTATACTTGTATTCGATAAGGCTATCGAAAAGACAAGGCACAAACAACTTATGCCGAAGTTCGACAAGGTCGCAAAATTCATCACAAAGCGTTCGTGGATATTCCTTATAATATTCGCAGTGCTGATAGGACCTGCGGTTTACGGCTATAACAACACACAGAAATATTACGATCTGAGCCAGACAATGCCTCAGGATATGGACTTCGTTATCGCCAACACAAAGCTGAAGGACGATTTCGGAATGTCAAACGTTCATATGATACTCGCTGATTCAAAGCTGTCGCAGAAGGACGCAAAGGCAATGCTTGACGAAGTCGGAAAGGTTGACGGTGTAAACCTTGCGGTAGGCTTTGATTCGCTTATCGGTTCGGCTGTTCCCTCAGAGATAATTCCGGATTCTATCTCGGATGTGCTTAAGAGTGATAAGTACCAGCTTATGCTTGTAGGCAGTGAATACGGAACGGCAACAGATGAGGTAAACAATCAGGTAACAGAGATAAACAACATTATAAAGAAGTATGACAGCTCGGCAATGCTTATCGGTGAAGCGCCCTGTACGAAGGACCTTATCGAAGTAACCGACAGGGACTTCAAGGTAGTCGATGTAATTTCGATAGCCGCAATCTTCCTTATCATTCTGGTAACCTTCAAGTCGGTTTCACTTCCGCTGATACTTGTAGCGGTAATCGAGTTTGCCATATTCGTAAACCTCGGTATTCCGTGTTACACAGGTACAGAGCTTGCGTTCATCGCACCTATCTGTATCAGTACCATCCAGCTTGGCGCAACCGTTGACTATGCAATCCTTATGACAACAAGATACAAGAAGGAACGTAACAAGGGCAGTGACAAGAACGAGGCGGTTTATACAGCGCTTAAATCCTCAATACCCTCAATTATAGTAAGTGCGCTCGGCTTCTTCGCCGCTACATTCGGTGTAGGCATTTATTCAAACGTAGATATGATAAGCTCACTTTGCGCACTTATGGCAAGAGGCGCAATCATAAGTATGGTATCGGTAATCCTGTTATTACCTGCTATGCTCAAGCTGTTCGATAAGATTATAATCCATACAAGCCTCGGCTTTAAAGAAGCAAGACAAGCCGGCAAAAAGACGAACTGAGAAAGGACAACAGTATGAAAGAGATAAGAAAAAAGATAATAAAGATAGTTTCAATAGTTCTTGCCGCCGCAATGATAGGCACATCTTCGGGACTTCTCGCATTCGCCGCACAGGGCGGTAACGATAATAATACATCGTCATTCGTTTCTGACAGCACAGAAACCGGAAGCAGCGAAAAGAGCAGCTCGGATACGGACGGCAAGGAAGAAACGGTATATATCATCTCAAATGCAGACGGTACAACAAAGAAGGTCATCGTCAGCGATTGGCTGAAGAACGGCTCGCACAACGCCACGATAGAGGACGAAACCTCGCTTAAGGACATTAAGAATGTAAAGGGCAACGAGAGTTTTACAAACAGCGGTGAAAATTACAAATGGGCGGCTGAAGGCAGTGACATTTACTATCAGGGTACGACAGACAAGTCACTCCCCGTTGATATGAAGATTACATATACTCTTGACGGCAAGACGGTCACTCCCGATGAAATAAAAGGCAAGAGCGGCAAGGTAACAATCCGCTTCGACTATACGAATAATGAAAAGCGTACCGTGAAGGTTGACGGCAAGGATATGCAGATGTACGTTCCTTTCCTGATGGTAACAGGAACGGTTCTTGATAACGAGAAGTTCTCGAACGTAAAGGTAACCAACGGCAAGCTGGTAAATGACGGTGACAGATCGGCGGTTCTCGGCTTTGCACTTCCCGGTATGCAGGAAAACTTAGGACTTGACAAGGACGATTATGAAATCCCCTCATACGTTGAAATCAGCGCAGATGTCAAGGATTTCGAGCTTATGACCTGCATGACGGTAGGTACGACAGAGCTGTTCAACGAGGTAGATACCGACAAGCTCAATATGGACGATATTGACGGTACCATCAAGGAATTCACAGACGCTGTAGATCAGCTTTCAGACGGTTCTTCACAGCTTTATGACGGACTTGTTACACTGTTTGAAAAATCGGGCGAGCTTGCTGACGGTACAAACAGCTTGCAGACGGTGCAGGCACTCTGTATGACGGCACAGGCACACTTGTAAACGGCACAAACGATTTAAAGAGCGGTGCGGATGAACTGAACGTAGGCGCAGTAAAGCTGAAGGACGGCACAGTTTCTTTGGTAGCCGGTATCAAGGATCTGAAAACAGGCGCAGAGGCTCTTGACAGCGGTGCAGGAAAGCTGAAGGAAGGCACATCTGCACTGGCAGGCGGTGCAAATGATCTTATCAAAGGTGCAGATAAGCTTAACAGCGGTGCATCATCGCTTGACAGCGGCGCATCTCAGGTAGAGAGCGGCGCAGGACAGGTAAGCGCAGGAGCTTCAGAGTTGAACGAAGGTCTTGGCGAGCTTTCATCAAACAGCGAACAGCTGAACGCAGGCGCAAAGCAGGTATTCGACACGCTGTTATCCACAGCCGAAACGCAGATAAAGGCTTCCGGTCTTACCGTTTCTAAACTGACTATAAAGAATTACAAGACAGAGCTTAACAAGCTGGTTGATTCTCTTGACAAGGATAAGGTCTACACTCTTGCTTACAATACGGCACTCAAAACGGTAACTGCCGAGGTAGAAAAGAACAATGACGCTATAACAGCAGGCGTTACAAAAGCTGTACAGGCAAAGGTGCTTGAGGGTGTTCTCAAAGCCGCAGGCTATAATATGACCGCAGAGCAGTACAATGCGGCAGTAAAGGCAGGACAGATACCCGAAGCCGTACAGGCTAAGGTTACAGCCGCAGTTTCCGCTCAGATGTCAACAGATGCTGTTAAGGCTCAGATAAGCACAAATGTTGAAGCACAGAAGAAACAGCTTATCGAGCAGAATATGAAAAGCGAAAAGGTCACAAAGCAGATAAACGAAGCTGTAGCAAAGGCTAAGGCAGGTCAGACAACGATAAAGAATCTTATCGCACAGCTTGATTCCTACAATCAGTTCTATACAGGACTTACTGAGTATACGGCGGGCGTTGACAGTGCATATGACGGTTCAAAGACACTGTCGGCAGGTGCAACACAGCTTTACAGCGGTACTAAAAATCTTCACAGCGGTGCTACACAGCTTAAGAGCGGAACAGAGCAACTTACAAGCGGCGGCTCAACGCTTATCTCAGGCGTAAATCAGCTTGACAAGGGTGCAAGCGACCTTAAGGACGGTACGGCAAGCCTTGTAGCCGGTGTAGGCACACTCTATGACGGTGCAACACAGCTTGACAACGGCGCAGGACAGTTAAAGGACGGTACGACAAGCCTTGTTGCAGGTGTAGGCACACTTCACAGCGGTGCATTACAGCTTCATGACGGTGCAGGCGACCTTAAGGACGGCGCAGATAAGCTCAATGACGGTGTTGCAACTCTTATTGACGGTGTAAAGCAGTTAAGGGACGGTGCTAAGGAGCTGAACGACGGTATGGATGAGTTCAACGAGAAGGCTGTCAAGAAGATAGTAGACGCTGTTGACGGCGATATTGCTGGACTTATCGACAAGCTGAAGGCAACAGTAGCTTTAGGCAAGGACTATGACACATTCGGCGGTAAGTCGGATAAGACAGAAGGCACTGTAAAATTCATTTACAGAACAGAGAGCATCTCAGCCGACGATAAATAATCAATAACTTAATAAGTCAAAGGCTCTGACGGGGTTAATGCTCCGTCGGAGTTTTTTTATTACAAATGTCATACGGGAAAATACCGTTTGTAACTGGTGAAATCCGCTTTGCAGGTGTATAATCGTTACAGTAAGATAAATAAACAGCCGAAAGGGGAATACTTATGATATTTGCAAGCGTGAACAACCTTGTCAAGAATTACGGCAATCACTGTGCCGTAGATAACCTCAGCTTCAATGTAAGCGAGGGCGAGATATTCGGACTTATAGGTCCTAACGGGGCAGGAAAGTCAACCACGATAAATATTATCACAACACTTGACGAAGCGACTTCGGGAAGTGTGACGATAGACGGTATGGATACAGTGAAGCAAAGAGCGGAGATAAGACGCATGATAGGATGCGTTCCGCAGGAGATAGCGGTGTACCCGTATCTTACCGCAAAGGAAAACGTTGAATTTTTCGCTTCGCTGTACGGCTTCAAGGGCGAACAGCTTCATAAGAATGCAATGACCGCTCTCGAATTTGCAGGGCTTGCGGATAAGGCGGATATGAAGCCGAAGAAAATGTCGGGCGGTATGAAACGCAGACTTAACATTGCCTGCGGTATAGCACATAAGCCTAAGCTGATAGTTATGGACGAGCCTACCGTTGGAGTTGACGCACAGTCAAGAGAGCATATAATGAGTTCGATAAAGAAACTGCGTGAAAGCGGTGCGACAGTAATATATACCTCGCACTATATGCACGAGGTAGAGGAAATCTGTGACAGAGTCGCTATAATTGACAAAGGCAGACTTGTGGCAGAAGGCACACAGCAGAGCTTATAACGATGATAACCGACAGCTGTACGGTACATATCACCACAAAGCAGTGCGACAGCGAAACAAGAAGCAGAGTATCAAGGGCTGTTTCCTGCCTGCCCGATGTAAACAGGGTGCAATTTAGCGACAATATGATAAGCGTAGATATGAGCATAAGCTGTAACGATATTTCACACGTTATAAGCGAGCTTGTAAAGCAAAATCTGCCTGTAATCGAGATAAGCACGGAAAAGCCGGATATGGACGCTGTGTTCCTGTCGCTTACAGGACACGAGATACGTTAAGGAGCGGAAATATGCTTAGTTTGATAATAAAACAGATAAGGGAGTATTTCAGAAGCCCCGTAAACGTATTTATGGGGCTTTTATTCCCGGTGCTACTGGTATTCTTTCTCGGAACGATGCTTCAGAATCTTGATATAGCGGATTATGACATAGGAGAAATTAAACTGCAATACAACGTTACGCAAACATACGAGCAAAGCGGCAAGGCATTTGCTGAGTTTCTTGACAATATCAGTATGATAAAGGCGGAAAAGGCAAGCGATGAAAAAGCCGCACTGAGCCTTACCGATAAGGGCGATATAGATGCATATATCGAACTTAAAAACGGGGAAATTCTGTTATACTGTGGCAGAAACGAAATTGCTAACAGGGCGCTCGGCTCGGTGCTGAATTCTTTCATTGCGGTATCCGATACATATTATAAAATAGCATCGACCGACCCGTCACTGCTTATGAATACAGATACAGATACCGAAAAGTCATTTGTAGAGCAGGACGGACTTGGCGTTACACGGAGTATGATGGACTATTATGCGGTGAGTATGGCGGGAATGATGATATTCATGTCGCATATGATAATGGGCAGTACGGCTCTCAAGGACGAGGAAAGGATATTCACCCTGCAGCGTCTTTATCTGTCACCTGTCGGCAAAGTAAAGCTGTTTTTCGGAAAGCTCATCGGTACGCTTCCCCCCGCAGTTATAGGAAATGCGGTGATAATGCTGTTTTCGGTGATTGTGTTCGGAGCGAAATACTGCGACAGCTTTGTCGGAAACCTTATCCTGTTCCTGCTGTTCTCCTGCTGCTCACTTGCGACGATAGCTGTAGGTATGCTGATAGGGGTACTGATAAAAATTCCTGCGGAGAGCATCGTGATACCGCTTACATGGGCATTGCTGTTCTTCTCAGGCTCGTTTTCAAAGCAGGTATTTATCGAAGGGCTCAGCGACAAGCTGCCGCCTTATATCGTTCAGCAGGCGGCATTCAGACTTACTCTTTACGGTGAAAGCGACAGTGCGTTGGCGGTAATTGCGGTATGCCTTGCCGTGACGGTTGCGGTATCGCTTATCGGTGCGGCAATATTCCGTGTAAAAAAATCCGTCTGAAAGGGGAGCGTATTATGAATAATATAAGAACGGTATTTTTCGGTATGCTGAAGCGTCTTAAATACGCACTTATAATCGCACTTCTTGTAGGGGCAGGCAGTATAGGGCTTTATTACTGCGGCAGACCGATAGCAAACGTGTTCTCGGTAAACGACAAGATAGATATCGCCCTTAGCGATAACGATAAATCGGAGCTTTCCGCAATGCTGAAAAGCTATCTCAGCGACAGGATAAATATGAACATTATCGAGGACGGCAAAGAAAAATTCAATGATAAATTGATTAACCGTGACGTTTCTGCTATAATAGAGATACCGCAGGGCTTTGAAAAGAATGTAATCGGCGGAAAAGACGTGAAGATAAAATCCACCACTCTTGACGATTACGAAAACGGCGCTTATATCTCGGTCTATATCGAAGGCTTTATGAGAAGCGTCAATATTGCCGCAAATGCCGCAAAAGGCGATGCAGAGCTGTTTTCGAGAATTATGAACAGCGATGCCGCCGACACAAAGCTCACTAAGGAAAATGCGGTAACATCCGACAGAGAGGACGAATATGTCTCTGCAGGCTTTAAGTTCTCCGAAGGATTTATGATAATGCTTGTCACAGCTATCGGCATATTTATCACTCTTGCGGTAATGGAAGACAGGCAGTACGGAACATACAGCAGAATGGCTGTTTCATCTGTAACGGGCGTTCAGTACATTGTCGGAACGCTTGGGGCAAGCGTGCTTATATCCTTTACGGCGCTTGTCGTTTTACCGCTGTACCTGCTTATCACGGGCGCTCAGATGACATCCGGCTATCCGCTTGTGTTTGCCGCCGTAATAATCTACTCGCTGTTCAACTCGGCATTATCAATAATGCTCGCACAGCTGATAAGCTCAAAGCAGGCTCTTGCCACGCTTTCGGGCTGTATCACCTCGATAGGCGCATTGCTCGGCGGTGCGTGGTTCCCGATAGACGAAACGGCAGGTATGCTGAAATATCTGTCATATATCACGCCGCAATACTGGTATGTCTGCTTTATGTCGGGCGAGGCTGAACAGCCTGTGATAAACATCTGCGTGCTTATACTCTACACATTGCTTATAATGCTTGCAAGCGCCGCACTTTTCGGCAGAAAGTCGGTAGTTTCAAAGGCATAACGAAAGGAATACGAATTGTCACTTATATATCTTGTATTCAAACTCACGGCAACAGCCGCATTCGGCACTATGAATATAATGAATAACTGTGATTCGGGCGATACGGTGCTTACCGTACTCGCCTTTTCCTGCTTTGCTCTGGCTGAATATCTGCTGTCGGTGCTTAAAAAGTCGGATAAAGCGGCGGCGGTATGTTCGTGCGTTTCGGCTTTTATCGCATTTCTTATATACAGCGACAATCTGATATTCGTGCTGTGCTTTGCCGTAATCTTTGCTGTAGATAAATTCGGTGCGGGAAAGTATTTCCGACATATCGGCGCTGTTTCGGTACTGCTTGTTTTTTTCATAGTAAAACCGCCGTTTATTGATGTGCTGATACTTATTATAATGCTTGTGGCATTCACTGTCACCCATATTACCGCAGGACAGCTTATCAAATGCCGTGAACAGCTTGCAGAAAGCAGAGAGGAAACTGTTCGCCTCAACCGCAGGATAGCAAGCCTTGAAGAATACGCTAAAACAGCAAAAAAATCTGCGGCTGTCGAAGAACGCAGACGGTTTTCAGCAAGGATACACGATAAGCTCGGACACAGTATTTCCGGAAGTATAATCCTGCTTGAGGCGGCAAAGCTGAACATCAGGACAAACCCCGACAGTGCCGAGCAATGTATTACTACAGTAACCGATAACCTCAGAAGCGGCGTTGACGATATAAGGCAGGCACTGCGTGAGGAGCGTCCCGACAGCAAAACAATAGGAATAAGTGAGCTTAAAGAGATACTCGGTGAATATAAGGCAAAATATAACATAAGGACAACGCTTGAAATCAAGGGCGATGCGGACAGAATCACATTCCGCATATGGAACTGCATAAAGGAAAATCTCGTTGAAACGCTTACAAATACGCTCAAGCATTCGGGAGCGGACGAATTTTCGCTGAAAATATCGGTTATGAACAAGGTGATCCGTGCCGAGTTCAAGGATAACGGCAAAGGAAGCGACAGCTTCAGAAAGGGTACGGGTCTTACGGCGATAGAGGAACGCACGGTGCTTACGGACGGAAAGTGCATATTTCCTGCACAGACGGACGGATTTTCGGTAGTAAACATATTCAGTCTGAAAGAGGAGAACGTATGAAGATAATTATAGCAGATGATGACAGCATAATCCGTGAGGGGCTTAAGATGATAATCTCGTCACAGCCTGATTTCGAGGTGACCAGTGTTGCCTGCAACGGTGCGGAAGCGGTAGAGCTTTGCAGGAAATACAAGACCGATATAGCGCTGCTTGATATAAGAATGCCCGTTATGGACGGCATTGAAGCCGCAAAGATAATGCTTGAAGAAAATCTCTGCAAGCCGCTTTTGCTGACAACGTTTGACGAGCAGGAGCTTATACATCGTGCGCTTAAAGTCGGGGTCAGCGGCTATATTCTCAAAAACACGCAGACAGACGGGATTTTCAGTGCGCTGAGGACGGTATATAACGGCGGTACGGTATTCCAGCAGGATATTCTGTCGTATATCCGTGATGCCGCAGTAAAGTGCTACGGCAAGAGCGCCGTTTTCGGTCTGCTTACCGAAAGAGAGCTTGATATAGTAAAGCTGATTGCAGACGGCTGTTCGAACGCAGAAATTGCCGAAAAGCTGTTTTTGTCAAACGGTACGGTGAGAAATTATATCAGCGTAATACTTGAAAAAACAGGTCTTGAACACAGGACGCAGATAGCGGTAAGGTATCTTAAAGGTGATGAATAAAAAGCTCCCGTAAGCCGACAAAACGGTTTACGGGAGTTTTCGTTTATGTGATTTTATAAAGATATTCGTTGCCTCTTTTGCCGATATAATCAATTACTCCGACATATTGCAGAATTTTGATTGTGATGCCTGCATCGCCTGAACGCATACACCTTCTGAATTCCTTTAGTGTAAATGTTTCGGGTAATCCTTCGGGGATAAAGCATCGGTAGCTGTCGCTGTCCTCAAGAAACGTAAGGCGAAGCAGGGAGGTGGGAACGGCTACCTTTCTGTCTGTCTTTCTGCGTTTCATATCCTTTGCGCAATAGCGAAGATTTTCTACGGCTATATCCGCAATGCAGACGGTCAGATTCGGATCGTTCAGGTACTGCCTGATTCGGTACAGTTCAAGGAAAAAGTCGGTCATATCGTTTGCGGTAATGTTCCTTCCGCTACTGAGTATCTCGCCTGTCGCCTTATCGACATAATTAAGACGGCTCTTTTTATGAAAAGGGTAGACTATCGTAACGTGCGATGCTTTGAGGAACGTATTCAGCTTAGGTACAAGATAGCTGAAGTTTGCCGTCTGTATCTCAAAAATTCCGTTCTCGGTAACAAGGTCCGCAAAGTAACTGCCTATCTTTATTTCCTTATCGAAAAGAGTGGCGGCAAAATAGCTTTTCAGCGTTGCGTGTATCTGCTTTTCGTTCAGTATGCCCACACCGTCGCCGCTGTCGGCTGTAGCAGTACAGGCGCTGAACCGTGCATTGTCGGGCGAAACGTAAAGAGGCTGCTTATCATACTGCCTTACCGTACAGCTGTCACACTGTATGAACACAGGCACACCGCCTTGCTGTTTGAGCGGATTATCCCCGTTGCAAGTTCTTTCAGCTTATCTGTGGCGTTGGATACGGCATAGCATCTGTCGGCTACGGTAAACATTGATATATCGTTTGTGTTGTCGCCGAAAACTATAAGCTCATCCGCACCGACAAGCTCCTTCAGCTTCAGTGCCGCATTAGCCTTTGAAACGTCCTCACGGTAGATTTCATACCAGTATTCGTCGGTATCGTATGTATCGGGCTGATAGTTTCTTGAAAAGCCGTTCGTTCTGTAAAAATATCGGTCAAGCTCATCGGGCTTCATTACAGGCTCGATAAGCGTTATATAATAAATATCGCCTTCGAACAGCTCGTCATAGCTTTTTGCACGGTGCATTCTTCTGTCACCGGCTCTGTCCTTTAAATAACGCTCCGTACCTTTGTTGAGCCGTTCTTTAAGATAGCTTACTCTTTCGTAATTGTCTATGACCGAGTACACAAGCACGGATTCTTTATGTTCATAAAAGAACGACTTTATGAACGCTTTAGATTCTTCGCTGAAAAAATGCGTTACGATACGCTCCTTTGTGACAGGGTCGATTATAAAAGCGCCGTTATGAGTTATCACGGGCAGCTTGAAATTGATACAGCTTACTTTCGGCTCGGCTGAATGCACGGAACGTGCGGTAGCGTAGCTTATCTTGATGTCATCGTCAATAAGCCTGTTCATCAGCGCCTCTGTCATTCGTCCGATTTGTGCCTTATGGTCAAGAAGCGTCCCGTCAAGGTCGGTAAGATACAGTTTCATTTGATTTCTCCGATTACAATTTATTTATATTTATATATCTCGGTATGGGGTTTGGGGCGTAGCCCCAAGGCGGGTCGCAGGGACGCC
>ERZ859980.702-NODE-702-length-18376-cov-1.954151_pt1 | contig 18376 bp, 21 predicted proteins | sample MGYA00509984_ERZ859980 | MGnify/ENA primary metagenome ERZ859980 (study PRJEB30046, sample SAMN00715173) | human gut metagenome | study: EMG produced TPA metagenomics assembly of the A metagenome-wide association study of gut microbiota in type 2... | reverse complement strand
GATTGCGAATGTGGTTGCGGCTTCGAGAGCGCGAAGCGCGGAGAAGCCGTTATTTAGACATGCCCTTAGTCAGCCCCCAGTCAGCCCGATATGCGAATGAGTTTATTTACATATTGACAAACCACCTCTTCACCCACTAAAATAACAAGTGTTATAGAAGAACACATTGTTTGCTGTAAATACAGCGGAATGAGAGGGATTATGGCTCGTAAAGAGATGATCACGATTGATAAAATCCTGGATACGGCATTTGCCATGACAAGGGAAGAGGGATTTGCCAATGTGACAGCCAGAAGGGTAGCGGCGAAAGCAGGGTGCTCTACACAGCCTATTTTTAGAGTATATAAGAATATGGAAGAACTGTGGGATGCGGTCTATGAGAGAGCTGCAGCTTATTTTCTGGATTATTACAGCTTGTATCCCCGTACCGGCAAGACACCTTTCGCCAATCTGGGCATGGCTTACATAGCTTTTGCTAGAGAAGAGAGACACCTGTTCGAGCTTCTGTTTGTATCGGATAACCAGGATGGCAAACATAAGAAAAAGAGCATGTATGAGATCTTGAATGGTGATGCCGGAAACGTGGTCTACGAGATCAACCTGGCCAGAGTGGCGGGCTGCCCGGATCCCGGTGATCTGTTCATGAAAATGTGGATTTTCATTCACGGAGCTGCCTGCATGTCTCTGACCGGAGATTATGATCTGACAGACTTACAGACAATGCAGCTATTAGAGCATTCCTATTACGCTTTTTACAATGAGACAACGCGAGGTTAAGAACCGTGGCAGAATATGATGTTTTTACCCGAATCAACGAACATTATGCAAAAATGAGCAAAGGCCACAAAGCCATTGCGGATTACATATCGGAACATTACGATCAGGCAGTATTTATGACCGCAGCAAAGCTGGGTGAGACATTGGGAATCAGTGAATCTACCGTAGTGCGTTTTGCAGCGGGAATCGGTTATGACGGTTATCCGAAATTCCAGAAGGCACTGGAAAGCTGCGTGCAGGGAAAGCTCAACGGCATTCAGAAAATGGATGCCAAATACGGCAGAAGCTCCCAGTCGGAGATCCTGACCTCCGTACTCAGCGCAGATATCGAAAAGATCCAGGATACCATAGACAATCTGGATCCGGCGGCCTTTGAATCCGCCGTTGCCACGATTCTGGAGGCGGAGACCATTTATATCATGGGACTTCGCAGCAATGAGCCACTGGCAGCGTTTCTGCATTTTTACCTGAATATGATCCGTGGCAAAGTCTTTTTACTGAATACCACCAGTGTCAGTGAGACTTTTGAACAGATGATCCATATTGGCCCGAAGGACTGCTTCATCGGTATCAGTTTTCCCAGATACTCCATGCGGACGTTAAAGGCCATGGAGTTTGCCAATGACCGGAATGCCAAGGTGATCGCCATTACCGACAGCATCCATTCCCCCATGAATCTGTATTCTTCCTGCAATCTGCTGGCCAGAAGCGACATGGTGTCGGTGGTGGATTCTCTGGTGGCACCTTTAAGCGTGATCAATGCGCTGGTAGTGGCATTGTGCCTGAAATGTCCGGAGCAGGTGCGTAAAAATCTGGAGACACTGGAAGAGACCTGGAATAATTATCAGGTATATCTGAATGATGAGATCGACTTTATAGATGATGAACCGATGCTGGACTATTCCCTGCGGCGCAAGGAAAAATGATGGACGGACAGATCGGCAAAAGAGGATAGAAATGAGTAAGGTGATTGTGATCGGTGGCGGTGCTGCCGGCATGATAGCTGCCATTGCGGCAGCACAAAAAGGGCATAAGGTAATACTTCTGGAAAAGAACGAAAAGCTGGGGAAAAAACTGTTCATCACTGGAAAAGGCCGTTGCAATGTGACAAACGCGGCGGACATGGATGTCCTATTTCAGAATATTTGTACCAATGAAAAGTTTCTGTACAGTGCTTTTTACGGCTTTGACAATACACGGGTATGCGATCTGCTGGAGCAGGCAGGCTGCCCGCTGAAAACGGAGCGGGGAGACCGGGTATTTCCGGTATCCGATCATTCTTCGGACGTGATCGCCGCCCTCCAGAGAGAACTTCGCAAATATCAGGTGGATGTTCATCTGCATACCGAGGTGATAAAGATCCTAACGAAGGAAACGGATGGCAATCCTGTTTTCTGTGGCGTGGAATGTGCAGACCATAAGAAAATCGCGGCGGATGACTGCATTGTCTGTACTGGAGGCTGTTCCTATGCCAGCACCGGATCCACGGGGGACGGGTATCGTTTCGCGGAAGAGACAGGGCATAAGGTGACGGAGAGGAAACCGGCATTGGTGCCTTTGGAGATCCGGGAAAACTGGTGCAGGGAACTGATGGGCCTTTCCTTAAAAAATGTGGAGATCCGGATGCAGTGTGGGAAAAAGACCTGGTATGAAGGGTTCGGCGAGATGCTGTTTACCCATTTTGGCGTCAGCGGCCCCCTGATCCTGTCAGCCAGCAGCTTTTATTCGAAAAATCTTTCGAAACGTAAAGGCGGCGATGAGGTAAAACTTTTCCTGGATCTGAAACCGGCGTTGACCCCGGAACAGCTGGACAAACGTTTGCTTCGGGATTTTGAGGAAGCAAAGAACAAACAATTTAAAAATGCGCTGGACCACCTGTTCCCTGCAAAGCTGATTCCTGTTATGATAGAGTTGTCCGACATTTCCCCGGAGAAGAAAGTGAACGAAATCAGCCGGGAAGAGAGAAAAGCTTTCGGCTCATTGATCAAGGAACTACCCATGACGGTGGCGGGGACGAGATCTTTTGCGGAAGCAATCATCACTCAGGGGGGAATCTCGGTAAAGGATATCAATCCTTCCACCATGGAATCCAAACGTGTACGGCATCTGTATTTCGCAGGGGAAGTATTGGATCTGGATGCCATGACCGGGGGCTTTAATTTGCAGATCGCCTGGTCTACGGGACATCTGGCGGGGGACAGCATACAATAAATTCGCGCACAAAAAAGTCCGGAGAGAGATTTTACGAATGAAAATCGGAAGATTTGTGAAAAAATAATAATTAATAGAAATCAATTATAATTAATAGAAATAAAGAAAAGAGGACTAGACTATGAGTTTTAATGTAGCAATCGACGGCCCGGCAGGTGCCGGAAAAAGTACCATTGCAAGAGCTGTGGCAAAGAAAAAAGGATTTATCTATGTGGACACCGGAGCAATGTATCGTGCCATGGCACTGTTTATGTTAAGAGAGGGCGTGGAACCCACGGATGCAGCGGTCATCGCCGATAAATGCAAGGAGGCGGATATCACCATTCAGTATGTGGACGGTGAGCAGGTCGTTTTATTAAACGGAGAGAACGTTAATGCTTATCTGCGTACCGAAGAAGTCGGCAATATGGCATCCAATACCAGTGCACAACCCGCAGTACGCACCAAACTGGTAGAACTTCAGCAGGCACTTGCAGCTAAAAGCGACGTGATCATGGACGGCCGTGACATCGGTACAGTGGTTCTTCCGAATGCTCAGGTGAAGATCTATCTGACCGCCAGCAGCATGGTGAGAGCCAGGAGAAGATATGATGAACTGACCGCCAAGGGAGAGACCTGTGATCTGGAGAAGATCCGTCAGGATATCGAAGACAGAGACTATAGAGATATGCACAGAGAGACCTCTCCGTTAAAACAGGCTGAGGATGCGGTACTGGTGGATACCTCCGATATGACGATCGAGCAGGTCATCGACCGGATCGTGGAACTGATCGGTTAAACAGGAGATCTGATATGGAAGTAAGACTGGCAGACTGCGCAGGCTTTTGCTTCGGCGTAAAGCGCGCCGTAGATACTGTGTATGAACAATTAAAAAACGGGAAGACTATCTATACCTATGGCCCCATCGTGCATAATGAGGAAGTGGTCCGGGAACTGGCGGAAAAAGGAGTAAGAGTTCTGGAAAGCAAAGAAGAACTAAAAAACCTGAAAGCCGGGGAGACCATTCCCACTGTGATCATCCGTGCCCATGGAGTGGCAAAAGAAATCTATGATATCATGGAAGCGAATGGTCTGGAGTGCATTGATGCCACCTGCCCCTTTGTGAAAAAGATCCATCGTATCGTGGAACAAAAGAGCACAGAAGGGTACCATGTGATCGTCGTGGGGGATCCGAAACATCCGGAAGTAGAGGGTATCGTCGGCTGGTGTCAGGGCCCGGTAACCGTTCTGGAAACTCCCGAACAGGCAGAAAATTTTGTGAAAACAGAAGGTGAAAAGCTCTGTATTGTGTCTCAGACGACATATAACTACAATAAATTTCAATATATAGTTGAAATTTTTGAAAAAAAAGGTTACAATGATAGTGTTGTGAACACTATCTGTAATGCTACAGAAGAGCGACAGCGATCGGCAAAGGCCATTGCAGCGGAAGCTGACGTTATGATTGTAATAGGAGGGAAGCACAGTTCTAATAGCAGAAAACTTTACGAAATCTGCCAAAGGGAATGTGTGCACACCTATTTTATACAGACACTGGATGACTTGCATTTAGATCTACCTAAAGCTGTTCGACTAGTGGGTATTACCGCGGGGGCTTCCACCCCAAATAAATTAATTGAGGAGGTTCAAAATTATGTCAGAATTAACTTTTGAACAAATGCTGGAAGAATCATTAAAGACAATACATGCAGGAGAGGTAGTCGAAGGTACAGTCATCGATGTGAAACCGGAAGAGATCATTCTGAACATCGGATACAAATCTGACGGTATTCTTACCAAGAACGAATACACCAACGACTCCAGCGTGGATCTTACCACGGTTGCCAAGGTTGGTGACACCATGGAAGTCAAGGTTCTGAAAGTAAATGACGGTGAGGGTCAGGTTCTCCTTACCTACAAGCGTCTTGCTGCAGACAGAGGCAACAAGAGAATTGAAGAAGCATTTAACAATCACGAGGTACTTAAGGCAACCGTATCCCAGGTACTGGACGGTGGTTTAAGTGTGATCGTGGACGAAGTAAGAATCTTCATCCCCGCAAGCCTGGTATCCGATACTTATGAGAAGGATCTGACCAAGTATGCAGGACAGGAGATTGAATTCGTGATCAGCGAGTACAATCCCAAGAGAAGAAGATACATTGGTGACCGCAAACAGCTGATCGTAGCCAAGAAGGCTGAGCTACAGAAGGAACTCTTTGAGAAGATCAAAGAAGGTGATATCGTAGAAGGTGTTGTTAAGAACGTAACTGATTTCGGCGCATTTATCGATCTTGGCGGCGCAGACGGACTGCTTCACATCTCCGAGATGTCTTGGGGCAGAGTCGAGCATCCCAAGAAGGTATTCAAGGTTGGCGATAAGCTGAAAGTCCTGATCAAAGAGATCAACGGCAATAAGATTGCACTGTCCCTGAAGTTCGACGACGCTAACCCCTGGAAGAATGCAGCAGAGAAGTATGCAGTTGGCAATGTAGTAACCGGTAAGGTTGCAAGAATGACCGACTTTGGCGCTTTCGTAGAATTAGAGCCCGGTGTAGATGCTCTGCTTCATGTATCCCAGATCGCAAAGGAGCACATTGAGAAACCTTCCGATGTACTGAGCGTTGGCGATGAAGTTACAGCTAAGGTTGTAGATTTCAATGAGGCTGATCACAAGATTTCCCTGAGCGTTAAAGCTCTGACAGCTCCAGAACCCGTTGAGGCAGAGGAAGAGTCCGATGCAGATGTTGTATCTGTAGATATTGACGCTGTTATCGCTGCAGAGGCTGAGAACTCTGAGAAATAATCAACCGTTAGGTGGTAGATATTCATGATATATGATTATGAGTATTTTAAAAAGGAGATTTATTCTCTGACTACGATCGATCTGAATGCTTACAAAGAGAAGCAGATGAAACGGCGTATCGATACTCTGATCGCCAAGCATAAGATCGTAGGTTATGACAAGTATGTACAGGCACTGAAGACGGATAAAGTACTTTTTGAGGAATTTGTAGGATACATTACTATCAATGTTTCAGAATTCTACCGTAATCCTGAACAGTGGAAATATCTGGAAGAGACCGTGATCCCGGAACTGATTCAACGCTTCGGCAAGAACCTGAAGGTTTGGAGTGCGGCATGTTCCACGGGAGATGAGCCTTACTCTCTTGTAATGGCTCTGTCACGGCACATTCCGTTACAGCAGATTCGTATCTATGCTACAGATCTGGACAAACAGGTTATCGCAAAGGCAAAGACCGGCCTGTATGGAGAAAAGAGCATAGAAGGCGTGCCGGAGGATCTGAAGAAGAAATACTTCACGAAGATTGGTCCTTCTTACAAGATTGCAGATGAGATCAAGGCAAGAGTGGATTTTCACCAGCACAATTTACTGAAGGATACTTATCCTACCGACTGTAATCTGATCGTGTGCAGAAATGTATTGATTTACTTTACAGAAGAAGCAAAGGATGAAGTATTCCGTAAGTATTACCAGTCACTGGCCAAGGGTGGTATGCTGTTTATCGGAAGTACCGAACAGATTATGAATTATCGCGAAATCGGATTTGACAGAAAGAGTTCTTTCTATTATGTGAAACCGATGTAGTGAGTACAGAAAATGACAAAATAAGAAAGAGGAAAGCAGTTTTGCTTTCCTCTTTTTGTGCTTTCTGTGCTATAAGTACATCTAAGGGACGATGCCTCATTTCGTTCCGGTTAGTAAGTAGATGCGATCATGGACAAAACATGATTGGCATACTGTGTAAATCCTTCTCTGTTTTTCTTCATTTCATCCGTCAACTCGAAGAATAATTCCTTGCTCTTATAATCTCTCTTGAAGAATGGCGTGAACAGAATCTCCCATTGGGGAAGATAGCAGGAGAATTTCCGGGTGTAACAGTTCGCTGCGGAGGCCTGGAGCCTGTGCTCTTTGTCCACGAAACCGGCTACAGATTTGTGCAATGCCACATCTTCCGTAGGAAGATAGTAATAGTCCTTGTAGTTGGAATAGAAATATTTTAATTCTTCTTCGTAAATGGGAACCTTTAAAGTAGCCGATTCTCCTTCTCCACGGAAATAGCAGTTGGCCGCAGAAGCGGTTACCAGTCTGGGCAGGGAAGTGGGAATCTGCAGGGTGATCAACAGTTCCTTGCGTTGTGCGCCACTGACATCTTTGTAATAGTTGGCCTGTACTTTTCTGGCTTTCACACAATTCTCGTTGAACAGATCATAGTAGGCCAGAATCGGAAGAACTTCCAACATTCCCTTCAGGTCGTCCGCATTATGCAAAAACAATGCTTTTTCTGTGAATTCCGAAGGATTTTTTACATAATCATGGTATAGACCAATGAGTTCTCCGCCGGAGAAAACATCGGTCCGGGCAATTCCGAGATACTGCTCCAAAGTTTTCTGCTTACAGTTCGGCAGCTTTAGGAAGAATTTATAAGGGGAGATCCGGCGGTAAATGTCGATACCCTGAAATCCGTCAAAGGAGAACGGAAGCTTTAACTGCGCACATTTCTGGGTGATAAAGGGAAGGTCAAAATTATTGCCATTGAAATGTACCAGATAGCGATAGTCTCTTGCAAAATCAAAGAAAGCAGTGAGAATATCCCCTTCCTGGGAATAGTCATCCGCCATCCACTGGATGGTCCGCCATTTGCCGGCCTGATAGTAGGCACAGCCAATCATATATAAATAAGAAGTACGGGAAGTGAATCCCGTGGTCTCAATATCGAGAAAAAGGATTTGTTCCAGAGGCGCCAGCTTATCCAAGGGATAGGAGATCGCGAAATCCTCCAGAGTCTCTTCTGATTTTTTCATGTATGACCTCTTTCTGCCGTGTGGGCAAGTTAATAAACGCTTTCTTCGTTCTTCGAACTCTCGAAAGCGTAACAAACATGCGTAATCCGGGCTATCACCCTACTTACTTATGTTTGTTTATTCACCTCATAGAAAATCTGTGCTGCCTGCAAGCAGTCACACAGACTTTCTATGGGTGAATTTATTTTACCATAATTTTAGAATTTGCAGTAGCATTTTGTTGATAAAAGTTGATAAAAATAGTACAATTATCATAATGTGATTTGCAATACAAGTAACTATTTAGAAAGGATGTTAGGAAATGGCAAAGTTGACATTTGTAGGCGGAATACATCCCTATGATGGAAAAGATCTGTCCAAGGACAAACCGATCCAGGATGTCCTGCCCAAAGGGGAAATGGTCTATCCGTTGTCCCAGCACATCGGCGCTCCGGCGAAGCCCATCGTGGCAAAAGGAGACCGGGTACTGGCGGGACAAAAGATAGCGGAAAGTGGTGGCTTCGTGTCGGCACCCATCTATGCATCTGTGTCGGGTACGGTAAAAACCATTGAGACGAGACGTGTGGTAACAGGAGATCTGATACAGAGTATCGTGATCGACAATGACGGCCTGTATGAGAGCGAAGAATTTCATCCTTATGCACCGGTGGACAAACTGCAGAAGGAAGAGATCATCGACATTGTGAAGGAAGCCGGTATCGTAGGTATGGGTGGTGCCGGATTTCCTACGCATGTCAAGCTGTCTCCCAAGGATCCTGACAAAATTGAATATGTAATTGCTAACTGTGCGGAATGTGAGCCTTATCTGACTTCCGATTACCGCAGAATGATGGAAGAGCCGGACAAGCTGATCGGTGGTCTGAAGATCATGCTGAAGCTGTTTGACAATGCCCACGGTATTCTGGCCGTGGAGGACAATAAGCCGGATTGTATCTCTCTGTTAAAACAGATGACTAAGAACGATCCTCAGATCACGGTGAAGGCACTGAAGACCAAGTATCCTCAGGGCGCGGAGCGTCAGCTGATCTATGCCACAACGGGACGGAAGATCAATTCCTCCATGCTGCCTGCGGACGTAGGTTGTATTGTAGATAATGTAGATACCGTGGTTGCCATTTACAGAGCGGTGACGGAAGGACGCCCTCTGATGGAACGTATCATCACTGTTACCGGAGATGCTGTGGCCAATCCCCGGAATTTCCGTGTACCTATCGGTATGAGTTATCAGGAACTGTTGGATATAGCCGGTGGATTTAAGCAGGAGCCGGAGAAGATCATCTGCGGAGGTCCCATGATGGGATTCGGTATGTTCCAGCTGGATGTACCCACCACAAAGACCTCTACCGCATTACTGGCACTGACCCAGGACGATGTATCCGCTATGGAGCCCAGTCCCTGCATCAACTGCGGACGTTGCGTGGAAGCATGTCCCGGCCGTATTGTTCCCAGCCTTTTGGCAACCTATGCGGAGCATTTTGATGAAGAGGCTTTCGTGGAACATAACGGTATGGAATGCTGTGAATGCGGCTGCTGTAGTTTTGTATGCCCGGCAAAGCGTCCTCTGACGCAGGAGATCAAATCCATGCGTAAGATCCAGCTTGCCAAGAAGAAAAAGAAGTAGGAGGGAAGAACAGTGAGCGGACTTTTAAAAGTATCTTCAAATCCTCATATCCGGTCAAAAGTAACGACCAGCAGCATTATGACAGCCGTGGTGATCGCACTGCTGCCGGCTGCCGGTTTCGGAATCTATAACTTTGGCCCCAGAGCACTGGCAGTCATGGCTGTGACCATTGCCAGTACAGTATTGACGGAGTTATTATTCGGCTGGCTCTGGAAGAAAAAAATCACGATTTCCGATATGTCAGCAGTGGTAACGGGACTGCTGCTGGCGCTGAATCTGCCGGTGAGCATTCCGCTGTGGATGGCGGCATTGGGCGGTGTGTTTGCCATCCTTGTGGTAAAAATGCTGTTCGGTGGTCTGGGTCAGAACTTTATGAACCCGGCACTGGCAGCCAGATGCTTTCTGCTGATCTCTTTCCCGTCCCAGATGACGAATTTTGCCTGTGATGCCTATACTGGGGCTACACCGCTGGCAGCACTGAAGGCAGGAGAGAGTGTCAATGTCATGAACATGATCGTAGGTAAGACCGCCGGTACCATCGGCGAGACTTCCGTGATCGCACTGCTGATCGGTGCCTGTTTCCTGATCCTGATCGGTGTGATCGACCTTCGGATCCCCGGTACATATATTGTGACCGTGATCCTGTTTGTGGGAATCTTCGGCGGGCACGGCTTTGATCCTGCCTATCTGTCTGCACAGTTAGCGGGCGGCGGCCTGATCCTGGGTGCCTTTTTCATGGCAACGGATTATGTCACCAGACCGATTACCATCAAGGGACAGTATGTATACGGTGCGATACTGGGACTTCTTACCGGAATCTTCCGTATCTTCGGACCGGGAGCAGAGGGAGTGTCCTATGCCATCATTTTAGGTAACCTTCTGGTACCTCTGATCGAAAAATTCACCATGCCGGTGGCTTTTGGCAGAAAGGCAGGTGCGAAACGTGAAAAATAAGAATGATATTCAGGCAATGTTAAAAGAAGCAGGCATTTTGTTCGCAATTACTCTGATTGCCGGACTTTTGCTTGGCTTTGTCTATGAACTGACCAAGGAGCCCATCCGTCAGCAGGAGGAAAAAGCGGTGCAGGAAGCCTGTCAGGCGGTCTTTGCGGATGCGGAGCATTTTGAAGAACTGGATGCTTATACACCTTCTGCGGATACGGCGCAGAAGCTGGCAGATACCGGAATCACCATCGGTACCGTCTATGAAGCGCAGGATGCTTCCGGAACGCAGTTGGGCTATGTGATCCAGACCACGACCTCCGAAGGCTATGGCGGAAATATTGTGCTGTATGTGGGAATCCGTCTGGATGGTACGGTCAATGATATTTCTATTTTAAGTATTTCCGAGACTCCCGGACTGGGCATGAAAGCGGGAGATGTACTGGTGCCGCAGTTCCACAACAAGAACGTGAAGAGCTTTGCCTACACCAAGACCGGATCCACTTCTGACAGTGAGATCGATGCCATCAGCGGTGCGACCATCACCACGAAAGCAGTGACCAACGCTGTCAACGGAAGCCTTCTGGCATTTAATGATTATGTACAGGGAGGTGCTGGCAATGAATAAAGCAGGTGAAAGACTTTATAACGGTATCATCAAGGAAAATCCTACATTTGTACTGATGCTGGGAATGTGTCCGACTCTGGCGGTGACCACATCGGCCATGAACGGACTGGGCATGGGCCTGACCACGGCAGTGGTACTTACCATGAGTAACCTGATCATTTCGCTGCTTAGGAAAGTGATCCCCAGCCGGGTGAGAATCCCTGCATTTATCGTGATCATTGCATCCTTCGTAACTGCGGTACAGTTGCTGTTGCAGGCGTATCTGCCGTCACTGAACGATGCTCTGGGTGTGTATATTCCTCTGATCGTTGTAAACTGTATCATCTGGGAAGAGCAGAGAGCTATGCGTATTCCCATCCGCCCATTCCTTCCCTGTTCGATGGACTTGGCATGGGACTTGGTTTCTCTCTGGCACTGACTTGTATCGGTGCAGTACGTGAGATCCTGGCGGCCGGATCCATCTTCGGATTTCGGATCATGCCGGATTCCTATGTGACGATCAATATTTTCGGACTGGCTCCCGGTGCGTTCTTCGTACTGGCTGCACTGACCGCTTTGCAGAACTATATCAAGAATAAGAGAAAGCTGGCTGGCAAGGATTACGAGAAGATCCAGTCCGGCTGCGGACATGACTGTCTGCACTGTGGCGAGAGCGGCTGCTCGGAGCGGTTTTATGACAATACCAATACCACGGAAGAGGCTGTGAAGGATGCGGTAAAAGCGGCAGCAAAACCTCAGACGGCAGAGGATGATCTGGAGACCATCGATTTAGATAAGGAGGACAAATAAATGGATAGTGTAAAAGATATGCTTCTGTTACTGATCAGTTCCTCCATCGTCAGCAATATCGTATTAAGCCAGTTCATGGGACTGTGCCCCTTCTTAGGCGTGTCCCGCAAGATCAAGACGGCGGGCGGCATGGGAACGGCGGTTATCTTCGTTATTACGCTGGCCAGTGCGGTAGCGGGTGTGATCTACAAATTTATCTTACAGCCGTTACACATTGAGTATCTGGAGACGATAGTGTTCATTCTCGTCATTGCTGCACTGGTACAGTTCGTGGAAATGTTCCTGAAAAAGGCAATGCCTTCCCTGTATCAGGCACTGGGCGTCTATCTGCCTCTGATTACCACCAACTGCGCGGTGCTGGGTGTAGCCATTACCAACGTGCAGAAAGAATACGGATTCTGACCGGTATCGTAAATGGCTTTGCCACAGCGCTTGGCTTTACCATTGCCATCGTGATCCTGGCAGGACTGCGTGAGAAGATGGAATACAATGAAGTGCCGGAATCTTTCAAGGGAATGCCCATGGTACTGCTGACAGCAGGACTGATGGCCATTGCTTTCTGCGGATTCTCCGGTCTGATCTAGGAAGGAGTAACATAGATGAGTATAACAGGAATTCTGATTGCTGCGGCTTGTGTCGGAATCGTCGGCATCTTTGTGGGACTGTTCCTTGGCGTGGCCGGCATTAAATTCAAAGTAGAAGTAGATGAGAAGGAAGAGGCGGTGTTAGCTGCCCTTCCCGGAAATAACTGTGGTGGCTGCGGCTTCGCCGGATGTTCCGGTCTGGCAGCTGCCATTGCAAAGGGAGAGGCTGCGGTGAACACCTGTCCCGTAGGCGGAGAGGAAGTCGGCAAAAAAATCGCCGCCATCATGGGTGTAGAAGCAGAGGCTTCCGAGCGCAAGGTAGCCTATGTGCATTGTCAGGGTGACTGCGAGCGGACCACAACGGATTATGATTATTATGGCATCAAGGACTGTCGTATGATGAGCTTTGTGCCCGGAGGCGGGCCGAAATCCTGCAACAGTGGCTGCCTGGGATTCGGAACCTGTGCACAGGTCTGTCCCTTCGATGCCATTCATGTAGAGAACGGTGTGGCTGTAGTAGATAAGGAAAAATGTAAGGCCTGCGGAAAGTGCGTGGAGGTCTGCCCCAAGCATCTGATCAGCTTACGGCCTTATTCCAATACGGTACAGGTAGCCTGCAGTTCTACGGACAAGGGCCCCGTTACCATGAAGGCCTGCAAGACCGGCTGTGTGGGCTGCGGTATCTGCGTAAAGAATTGCCAGCACGATGCTGTGAAGGTCGAGAATTTCCATGCAATCATTGATCCGGAGAAATGTGTGGGCTGTGGTGCCTGCATGGAGAAATGCCCGAAGAAATGTATCGTAAAAGCATAAAGAAAGTACAAGAGGAGAAAAGATATGCGTCTTCCGGACGATTATGAAGATCACGGAGGAGGGCTGACACCTACGGTGATCAGTGCCATCGTTGCTGTTACAATTTTCGTGGCAGTGATCCTTACGGTGGTGCTGATCATGAACAGACAGCCCACTTCCCACCAACAGAACAATACGGCTGCACAGACGGAGAATGTACAACAGGCAGGAAATAATCAGACAGACAAATATCCGGACACGCAGAACCTGATCACCGGAAGCACATTGACTCCTTCGGATCTGGATTTCTGGGACATGTACCCGGAGACTACGGCAACACCATTGCCGTCTGCGGATCCTTCCCAAAAGGATAACAAAAAGGAAACAGCGGAAGCGGATCCCTCCACCGATGGAAAACATACCCTGGTGACCAACCGGGACGGCAAGGAAGAATGGGTGCTGATCAGCCCGTACCTTCCCAAACACGAATATGATTTCACCAAACTGGTGTGTCAGTCCGACCTGATGAAATATTATCAGGACGGCAAACTGACTTCCTATGTCGGGGTGGATATTTCCAAATATCAGGATTATGTGGATTTTTTGAAACTGAAAAAAGCCGGAGTGGATTTTGTGATGTTGCGGGTAGGTGCCAGAGGCTATGGCAGCGGACAGATCGTATTGGATGATTATTTCGTAGACAATATCAAGAGAGCCACAGATGCTGGATTACAGATCGGGGTGTATTTTACCTCACAGGCCATCACGGAAGAAGAGGCGGTGGAGGAATCCAATATCGTTCTGGAGAATATCAAAGACTACAAGATCACCTATCCGGTGGCTTTTGATATGAGTTTTGTGGACAATGATACGACGAGAATCGAGACTGTCAGTCGTGCGGACAAGACGAAGATCACCAAGGCTTTCCTGGATACCATAGAGGCAGCCGGATATAAGCCCCTGCTTTACGGAGACAAGGAGTGGCTGATCAAAGAGATTGACCTGTCAAAATTATCGGCATATGACGTATGGCTTTCCCAGATGGAAGACGTGCCGGATTATCCTTATCGTTTTACCATGTGGCAATATGCCAATGATGTCACCATCGACGGCATTGCAGGCTATGCCAATATGAATATCAGTTTTATTGATTATTCGGAGAAATAGGCTCATAATTCAGGATTCCCGGTGCAATGTCGAGCGTAGAATAGATCTCGGCATAACGGCGGGGAGTGATGGCTTCCACATAGTTGGGGGTAAAATTACTGGTGACTCCTTTGCTATGCAAAATATCGATGGCCTTGTTATAGGCAATGGCTGCTTCGATATCAGTAGCGTAGCGCCCCACAATATAATTACCACGGATATGAATGCGGACAGTATAAACGTACTGTCCGTTTTTTGCTGCCGTTTTCCGGACACCGTGATAGATGTTGTGGATCTGCAGATTTTCCCTGCGGAAGTCCGTAGGATCTCCGTTGACAAAACAATAATCCACGCCGGGAACTCCGTAGCTTTTGATGCCATAGCGTGAGGTCAGCGTCTGCTGCATTCCGTAGTCGGCCACAAAATAATGATTTCCCCGGCACATGATCTTATGGGAAGAATAATAGAACAGGTCTTCCATGTCGAATTTTAAGACATGGTGGGGGGACAAATAATAATAGAAGAGCTGCTGCCCCAGATAGATCGGATTGCCGATGTATAGTCCGTTGTCCCGCAGATTGATCAGACTGACCCATTTTTCGAAGGACAAAGGGGACACCTTCTCGTAGGACTGCAGTGTCAGGGAAGGATCGGACAGCAGGAGAAGCCCCTGTTCGTAGGCCCGATGGGCCTGTAAGGCATCGGAGAAACTGCCAAGACTGATATGCTTGCCGTTTTTGGTCAGAGAAGCACGGTAATAGACAGTTCCGTCTTTTTTTCCGGCCCGGAAGACTCCTTTATATAATTGTTCTTTTTCAATGTTTTGCTCACTCATATTTCTATAGTAACATTTTTCTCCGGAGAACAACAGATATATTTTTCGGACGAGCTGCATAAAATGAAGTTAGAGCCAAAATGAGAATTGGGGAAAGGAACAAAGCCTGTATGTATAAAAGAGCATTAAGCGGACTACTTGCAATAAATCTGATATTTCTGATCGGTGTTTTAAGTCTCTGCCGCATGGAAGAAATCTGTAGGAAATTGCAGCAGACGGTGTCGGAGGTACATATGGAAGAAAGCCTGCTGGCGGACAAGGAAAGCATCATGATGGGGATTGCTTCCCGGACTTCTTCCGGACAGAGAGTAGTGGATTGCAGTGAATTACAGCGGGAGAGTAAGTACCAGCTGGAACAGGCGGATCTGGAAGTGCTGCTTCGGATCGTGGAAGCGGAAGCCGGTTGCGAAGACGAGGATGGGAAGCTGTTGGTGGCCAATGTGATCCTGAACCGTCTGAATTCCGAAAAATTTCCGGACAGCATTACGGAGATCGTATTCCAGCGGGAAAACGGGGTGTCACAGTTTTCTCCCATTGCCGACGGCAGTTATTACAAAGTAAGTGTCAGTGAAGAGACGGCAGAAGCTGTCGGACGGGCTCTGGCGGGCGAGGACATTTCCAGGGGAGCATTGTATTTTGCCGCCAGAAAATATGCCGACAGTGAAAGTATGCGCTGGTTCGATGAAAAATTGACGCTATTATTCCGACATGGCGGACATGAATTTTTTTCGGATAAAAAAGCGCTTCAATGATTCACCTTGCAACAGTGTTTAAAGTATGCTATACTTTTCGAAAATATAGATGGAGATGCTAGGGAGATATTCCAGCATACATTCATACATAGACACGGAGGAGAGGAAATGGAAGTAATTTATCGCAGCACACGCAGCAACAGCGAACCGGTAACCGCATCCCAGGCAATTCTGAAGGGATTATCCGATGACGGAGGACTGTTTGTACCGGATCATATTCCTGCATTGGACAAGAGTCTTTCAGAACTGGCTGGAATGAGTTATCAGCAGGTAGCTTATGAAGTTATGAAATTATTCCTGACAGACTTTACTGAGGAAGAACTGAAAAATTGTATCAACAACGCTTATGATTCCAAGTTTGATACGGAGAAGATCGCTCCTCTGGTACAGGCGGATGATGCTTATTATCTGGAATTGTTCCATGGTTCCACCATTGCGTTCAAGGATATGGCACTTTCCATTTTACCTCACCTGATGATCACTTCCGCCCGTAAGAATAATATCAAGAATGAGATCGTGATCCTGACTGCTACTTCCGGTGATACCGGTAAGGCAGCTCTGGCAGGCTTTGCCGATGTCAAGGGTACCCGGATCATCGTATTTTACCCGAAGAACGGTGTCAGCCCGATTCAGGAGAAGCAGATGGTGACCCAGAAGGGTGCCAATACTTTTGTGGTAGGCATTCACGGTAATTTCGATGATGCCCAGACCGGTGTGAAGAAGATTTTCTCCGACAAGGAACTGGCAAAAGAAATGGATGAGAAGGGCTTCCAGTTTTCCTCTGCGAACTCCATTAACATCGGACGTCTGGTACCTCAGATTTGTTATTATGTTTATGCGTATGCACAATTATTAAAAGATGGTAAGATCACAGAGGGTGAGAAGATCAATGTTGTGGTTCCCACCGGCAACTTCGGTAATATTCTGGCTGCATTTTATGCGAAGAATATGGGACTGCCCATCGATAAGCTGATCTGTGCTTCCAATGACAATAAGGTATTGTATGATTTCTTCCGCACCGGCACCTATGACCGCAACAGAGAATTCGTACTGACCACTTCACCGTCCATGGATATTCTGATCTCCAGCAATCTGGAGCGTCTGATCTACCGTATTGCAGGCAATGATGCAGACAAGAACCGTGAGCTGATGAACGCTCTGTCCGCAACGGCAAATACGAGATCACCGAAGAGATGAAGGCACAGCTGGCTGACTTCTACGGCAACTTTGCAAGCGAAGCGGAGACCGCCGCAGAGATCCGCCGTCTGTATGAAAAATGCGGTTATGTCATCGATACCCATACCGCAGTAGCTTCCGCAGTGTACGGCAAGTATGTGGTTGAGACCGGAGATCACAAGACCACCGTGATCGCTTCCACCGCAAGCCCTTCAAGTTCACCAGAAGCGTTATGGATGCCATTGACATCAAGTATGATGCCATGGGTGACTTTGAACTGGTGGATGAACTGTCTAAGATTGCCAAGGTGAAAGTACCCAATGCCATCGAAGAAATCCGTACCGCACCGGTGCTGCACGATACCCAGTGTGACGTGGACAAGATGAAAGACACGGTGAAGAGTTTTCTTGGAATGTAGTTAAGAATTAAAAATTAGTGAGATACCGCCCAAGTCACGTCAACGGCTTTCTGGGCGGTATTGTTTTTGTGTAAAAACTTTATCCTTTATCTTGCGGGGGTTCTTTGCTATAATAGGTAAGGTTAGCAGACTGTAACAATAATATGAAAATAGATACCGGAAGGAGAACAACATGACTGCAAAAGAAATGCTTGGAAAAGTGGATCATACCCAGTTGAAAGCCTTTGCTACCTGGGAGGACATCCAGAAATTATGCGATGAGGCGATTCAGTATCATACCGCCAGCGTATGTGTGCCCCCTTGCTATATCAAGAGAATCCATGACACTTACGGAGACAAAATCAATATCTGTACCGTAGTAGGATTCCCCTTAGGATACAGTGTGACGGAAGCCAAGGTGGCCGAGGTGCGCAAGGCACTGGAGGATGGTTGCAACGAGATCGATATGGTAGTGAATATCAGCGATGTGAAGAACGGGTTGCTTGACAAGGTGGAGGAAGAGATCCGTACACTGAAGAAAGAGTGCGGACATCATATCCTCAAGGTGATCATTGAGACCTGTTATCTGACCGAGGAAGAGAAGATCGCCATGTGTAAGGCAGTGACCAATGCCGGAGCGGACTTTATCAAGACTTCCACCGGCTTCGGAACCGGCGGCGCCACGAAGGAGGATGTGGAACTGTTCAAGAAATACATTGGCCCTAACGTAAAGATCAAAGCGGCAGGCGGCGTATCCAGCATGGAAGATCTGGAAATGTTCTTAGGACTTGGCTGTGAAAGAATCGGTACTTCCAGAGCTGTAGGACTCTGCAAGGGTGAACTTACGGAAGGGTATTGATTAACTGATATATAGAATGATGCCAGGGTCAAAAGGTCTAAGCCCACATGAGCTTGCTCATAAT
>ERZ859980.699-NODE-699-length-18465-cov-2.164204_pt1 | contig 18465 bp, 18 predicted proteins | sample MGYA00509984_ERZ859980 | MGnify/ENA primary metagenome ERZ859980 (study PRJEB30046, sample SAMN00715173) | human gut metagenome | study: EMG produced TPA metagenomics assembly of the A metagenome-wide association study of gut microbiota in type 2... | reverse complement strand
GCACTACTGCCAGTGTTCTGACGGGGGGTCCGTTGGCGCTGTCTCCAATGGCTCCGCCGGTGCATCCATCGTCATCACCGGGATCCGTCAGGGCGATTCTCTGGTAAATTTCCTGTGGGATGACGGTGTCTATACCACCGTTGCCACCCCCATCGCCGGAGCCTCCCGCCCCGGCACCGGAGACATCTTCGCCTCCATCCTCGCTGCCGATGCCGTCCGCGGGGAGACACTACTAACCTCCGTGCAGAAGGCTGCGAACTTCGTAGGACTGTGCATCGCCGGAAGCGAAAAGGCCGGAACGCCGGTGCAGGAGGGCGTGGTGTTTGAGAAGTATCTGGCGGCGCTGTTGTAAAAAAGGCGACGGCTTTTTCTTTTACCGTCGCCCGACAGAGCGGATTATTTAGTCATTCCAATTGGGTTCACCAACATTATAACTCTGATCTGCAACAGGTTCGTTAGGGTTATCGTAGCAGCTTTCAATAGTCAGGTGAAACTCCGGTAAGCTATCACAAGTGTTCGACTTATTTTCCAGTTTACTTGATGCATCGTTTCCGGTTACATTCTCTGTTGTTCCGCGCCCCGTGTTAGTTCTATAACCGAGAAGCGTTCCCATGTTATCCCGATAGTAGGTATAAATGTTCTGAACTCGTTCCCAAACCTGCTCGTCAAAATAAACGTCGCTCCTTTGGCTAACCATGCTTTCCACATACTGACGAAGATCGGAATAGAACAAATCGCTGACATCATAGCAGACATACTGTTCGTCCTCATAGATCTTGTACTGCTCCATCTGTTCAAAGGTCAAAAGTTGACCGCGGATAAAGGCATAGTCCTGCGTGGTATGAATTTCATTTTTTTCGTATATGAAAACATAAATCAAGGGAATATCCACACCGCCGTCGATTTCACCTTTGTGCTGCGGGATGTAGGCGCTTAAAACCATCGCACATTCTTCCGCGGAGGCGCCAATGATTTTGTCATACCCATCCGTTGATCGGCGATGCAGACCAGTTAGCTGCAATTGCATATCCGCAGGCACAGCAGGGTCAAAAAGGACTCTTTCGGCGCTGTCAATCAAAGTTAACTCATTTGGTGACACGGAGGGCACGATGTTTATATCCATTTGTTCCAACACCCTCTGGCAATGTTCCAGATATTCGCCAGCGAGCCGATTTCTTTCATTAATATCCAAAGTGTAGCTTTCAAAGTATGGTCTGAATTCTTCCATAATTTCTGATATCAGTTCCGGATCAGCGTCAACCGGAGTAATCGGCGCCACGTCAACTTTTTCGGTTGGGACAGATTCTGCAAATTCAACCGTACACATCCAATCCTGTCCAAATAAGAAGTTGTTATTTGTCAACACCAAGTAGTACCAATCATCATCCGAAATCGGTGTCTCCAACAGTGATATATCATAGGCATCTGAAAGATCAATTACCATCGTACCGCTTGAGTTAGCCGGTATCCCGGTGTTGCTGAAAGACACCTTTCCCGAAAGCGGTTTAACTTCCTCGCTGGTAGACCAGCGCATTAGTTTAAGTTTCGATTGAAAATTAAGCTCTTTGTCAGACCTATTTTCTACTTGAACAGAAATTACACCATTTCCCTCATATGTGGCAGACAGAGAAAGTTCATCTCCGGATAGGGAGGAAAACAAACTGTTTGCAAAAACAGTCATAGAAAAGAAACAAAAAACTGCTGCAACTACTCCCCATTTCACCCATACCGTCTTTTTCTTCACCCGTATGTTGGGAGCTGCTTCCTGAATATACTTTGTGCTGATGTTACCAACCGCCTCGGAAATATCTTCACGTTTCATACTGTAAATCCCTCCCCCTTCAAATAATCCCGCAGTTTGTCCCTAATACGGGAAAGTCGCACTGACACGGTATTACTCTTCAGACCAAACTGTTTTGCAAGTTCCGAAATAGAATAGGCATACCAATATCGACGAACAAAGAGTATTCGACTCTCTGCATCCAGTGTATCAAGAAAATAGTCAATCTGCCGGGTAAGCTCCTTTGCGGAAATCTCCTCCTCTACACTTTCAGAGGAGGATACACATTCCCCCAGTTCGTCTAAAGCTGCATCGTAAAAGCTGTTGCGCTTGACAGATGTATTCGCATGATACTTTTTTATGGAGAGGTTACGAACAATTCGACAGATATAGGTAAGCAACGGGTTTGGATTTTGAGGCGGTATTGTATTCCATGCTCCTAAATAAGCGTCGTTAACACATTCCTCTGCATCGAGGATATTGTTCAAAATATTTTTTGCGACCTTGTTACAGACATTTCCGTACTTCGCCGCCAACTCCATGATTGCCCGTTCAGAGCGCATATAGAACAAATCAATAATTTCACTATCGTTCAAATCATCACTTCCTTTCTGCCTCACTTATATACTACGAATTAAGAGAAAGATATTACAAGAAAAACAAATATTTTCAAATTTAACAGACAGTGTCTGGGATATTGAGTATCCATTCCTGATGATCGAAAAAAGCCAGATTTCTACTTTTCTCTATGAAAGCTAATTACCTTTTGTGCCTTTTCATTTATAACAATTTTAGAGTCTTCCGTATTCACTTTTACCTCCCATGGTATCATAAGTTCAATTTTAGCTTTGAATATACTCCAAGCGGTATTATTTTTATCAAATCATAGATAGAACTTTCAAAAATACCGCCTGATGGATAGTAACTCCATTCAGGCGGTATTATAACAATAATTTTTCAAATGAAAGAAGCTTTTTTACTGCTGCGATATAAAAGTAACGCTGTCCGGCAGTATTTTATTCAAACTCCACCACAACGCTGCCCATAGCACATTCCAGCTCCATATTTTTAGAAGCGTTGTTGTTGATCTGTTTCTCCTGTGCCAGGCCGTTGTAACTGTCATCACCGACTTTCAGTTCACCCATACCGCAGCTTAAATCGTAGTTGAAATCCGTCTGCGTTCCTGCCAGTGTCAGTTTCAGTTCTCCCATGGAGCACTCTCCGTCCAATCGTTCGGTCACATCTCCGTTCAGACGGACGGATCCCATTCCTACTGACACCTCTGCCACGCGGCTGCTCAGTTCTTCTACTGTCATCTGACCGGCACCACAGTCTAACTCTACCTGGTCAGCCTCCAGTTTCTCAAACGTCATCTTGCCGGCACCCACATTGGCTTCCAGCGCCCCCGTCTGCAATTCCTCTACACTGAGGCTTCCGGCGCCCAGATCCAAAGAGGTATTTTCAAAATAATATCCCTCAGGCACATACAGGCAGATGGAACCGCCCAGATTACCTTCACTGTTGCTGCTTACTTTTGAGGTTCCGCGGATCTCCATCGTACCGCCTTCCACATATCCCTGGAACTTTCGCATTCCATCGGCTTCTACCCGGAAGCAGTTATCCTCTGACACCTGAATCTTCATGACACAGCCACCGGCCTGCACCTGTAGATCCGTGATGCCCTGACTGTCATCCCCCAGAACATACAGCTCTATCTTTCCCGACCTAACTTCATAATCTGAGTCATAATCCACATTGTCCTCCAGATCATAGTGCACATCGCCCATATTTTCCCGGATCTGCTCCGTCACACCGTTGCTCCAGTCATCCACCTCTTCTCCGGAGATTCTTCCCAGGGTAACCGCTGACAGGATCTCCCCCGGCGAAAAATGCGTGGAGCCATTCCCCAGGCTTCCGCTCACTCCCAGGATCAGTCCCAATAATATAAATATCAACGCTGTGATGGCACAGCCCTTCATAAATTTTCTCATGCTTCTTTTTTACCTCTTTTCTGGAATAATCCTCCGATCCAACAACAGATCGCCGGTGTAGCGATTCCCGCCATGGCCACGGTCAGCATCAGGAACAGAAGTCCGACACCTCCGCAGATCAGTCCGGCACCGATCAGGCACATTCCCACGAAGGGATGCGTAAACATACTGATGATCCCTACTGCCACCAGTGCGATCAGAATCAGTATCAGTGCTGCTGCCGTTGCTCCGAAACCGATGATCAGTCCGAACCATGTGGCGATCAGCCCTGCTGCCACGCCGATACCGGCGGAAGCTGCTCCCAGGATCACCGGGGATGCCAAAATACATAAAATTACGATCAGCACGATCATACCGGTGGACATTCCTTCTTTATTCTGTGGAGATACCACCTGTGCCTGTGCAGTTTGTGACGCATCGCTCTGCCAGCTGCGCTGTTCTGTGCCGCCGTCTTCCTCATTGGAATATGCCGGGTAGAGAATCATTGCTTTGGTTTCGGCATTGATCTTCTGGCAGCTATTCTCTCCATAACCATTCCCGAAAATGTCTTTTTTGATATTCTCCGCTACTTTCATCGGATTCCCCAGTGCCTCAATAACATTCTGTTCATTCTCCGGTCCCGCATCGTTAAAATATTCATTATAATATTGTAGCGCTTCTTCCCGCTCTGTAGCGGAAATATTCTGCAACAGACTTTCCAGCTGCCTCATAAACTCCGTTCTATTCATTCTACTATGTTCTCCCATCTGCGCCTGTTTACGCCTCTGACCTGTCACTTAGTTTTCCTTCAAACAATCCCGTGATCTTATCGCTGTAGCTGCGCCACTCACTTTCATATAAATGAAGCTGCGCCCAACCTCTGCTGGTGACTTTGTAATAACGCCTCGTTCTGCCACTGCATTCCCGGTCATAGACTTCCAGACATTCGTCCTTCTGTAATCGCCGAAGCACGGGATACAGGGTGGATTCCGACAATTCGATCACCTGCCGGACCTCCTGCGTGATCTTGTAGCCGTAGGTTCCTTCCGATTCCCGGGCCACCACCGCCAGTACGATAGCATCCAGCAGAGCTGCTCCTGTATTAAAAAGCATCCTATCGCTCCTCTCTGAAATTTGCGGCTATCCGCCTTTCCTTACAATATTATATGCCGTATAGTATTGCTCTGTGGCTATACTATACGGCATATAATATCATGCGTCAATATAGAGAAACCGTAAGAAATTCTAAAGACTTTCCAAAGATTCCGTCGACTCCTCCAGAAACTCCTGACGGATACTGTTTTTATGGATCACAATGGCAGAGATCAGAAGTGCTCCCCAAAATACCTGCCGTGGTATTCTCTGTATCATCAACAGAACCGCTGCTCCCACGGCAAAAAAGATATAAGTGATACGGGTTCTTCTGGTGTGCGGTCTGATCAGAAGGGCAGACCCCGACAAATACAATATGATCAGCAACAGCAGCAGTTCCGGCTGTACCGGTGCCAGTCCGATCAACACGCCGAAGGATACCGCAATGGCTTTGCCCCCATTCCCATGATAAAACAGGGAATAGGCATGCCCCAGTACCGGTGCCGCCATGATAAGCGGGAACCAGCTGTCTGTCACAAGCCCCATGCCAACTGCCATGTATACCGGCAGTGCTCCCTTTAACAGATCTCCCAGCAGGCACAGGATCCCGACAGGCACTCCTGCGTATTTCATGGCATTGGCAGTCCCCGGATTATGATCGTTGCTGACCTCAGTGACATCAATTCCTTTGATCCACTTCGGTAATACCCTGCCGAACAATATACTTCCGCATAACAATCCGAAGACTGTCATTCCCAGTTCCCGTATGATCATCTGTCTCTCCTGTCTGCCGTTTTCCTCTGTGCCTAAGCTTCCTTCTGTGCTGCTTCCGCCGCTTCCTTTTGTCCGCAGATAAATTCACAGACTGCGTCTGCAGCATAAGGCTTTCCGTATTTTTCCTGACACTTCCGCATTTCGGCCTGTGCCTCCGGATCCCGCAGAAGCTTTAGTCCTTTTTGTATCACGGCATCTTCCGTATCTCCTGATACAGACATCCCATGTTGTGTGAAAAAAGCAACATTACGATCCTCACATCCGGGGATCGGCTTAGTGTGTACCAATGCAGCTTTCGCAGCCACCGCTTCCGTAGAGGTCAGTCCTCCCGGTTTGGTGAACAAAATATCCGCCGCTGCCATATAGAGATGCGCTTCCGTGGTAAAATCCAGCACATGCACCCGCTCTGTATCGGCATATCTATCACGGAGTGTCTTCTTCAGCTCTTCATTGGTTCCCCCAAGGATATACAGATGGGTATCCTCGCCGGTCTGCTCCACCAGCTTTGCCGTCATGTTTTCCACACGGCCGTACCCCATACTGCCCGTCATCATAAGGATACAGGATTTATCTGCCGGAATCCCCAGCTGCACTCGCGCTTCTCTTTTTTCCGGAAGCTTCAGGAACCTCTCCGATACCGGAATTCCCGTGGGAACCAGTTTTTCCGCAGGGATGCCGCGTTTGATGAACTCCGTTGCCAGTTCCTCATGCGGGATAAAATAGTAATCCACCTTTGTCTCCTCGGTAAAAGGAATACAGGTATAATCCGTGGCAATAAAATAAGTCTGTACCTCCAGCTTATGCTGTCGTTGCAGCCAGGTCATTGCCTCAGCCGGGAACAGATGCGGCATTACCACTGTATCATATCCGTTTTCTGTGATATAGCTGCACAGCTTATCCGCATACAAAGCGTTGGCAAAATACACCGGTGACTTTAATCTGGCAGACGAAATGACCCTGCCTACCCGGTACGCTCCTGCGAACACCTTTTTCGCCCGGACCGTACTCCAGATGTAGATCCGGCGTCCGTAAGCGCTGGCCTTGTCCGAAGCAAAATTAAGTACATCCGCCAACTCACAGGGAATGCCCCGTTTTTCAAACTGTTCTTTCACCGCTTTTGCAGCAGAATTATGTCCCTCACCGGTTCCGGTGGATAAGATCAGTACCTTCATAAATAAATTCTCCGTTAGTTTTCCATCAGCCAGAAATACGCACTGTACGCAGGCAGAAGACTGCCGCCGCCAAAGTCATGTTTCTCTCCGGTGATCAGATCCACCGCCGTTCCGCAGCCGGCATCAAAATGTGCCATGAAGTCTTCTCCGTCTGCATTGATAGCCACCAGTACTCTCTCGTGCTCCGACTTTCTCTCGAAAATACACTGCTTATTGGTCAACAGTACCGAACGAAAGGCTCCGTAATTCAGTGCCTCGGAATGCTTCTTGGCCTCTGCCAATCTGCTGATCCAGTCACACAGGCCGTTCCACTCCGGCTTGTCAAAGCAGGGACGCAGTGCAGGGTCTCCATCTTCTTTTCTGGCTTTGAAGCCCCATTCGCTTCCATAGTAGACACAGGGGATTCCCGGCATTCCGAATGCCATGGCATAGATCAGGGGCAGATGCTTCTCATTACTCAAAATGCTGGCCACTCGGGTCACATCGTGGTTATCCACAAAAGACAGCAGGTGTTTTCCCTTATACAGTGTCCAGTTCTCCGGTCCGAACTGGCGCAGCAGGGAATGCACGATCTCGAACATGTTCATACTGTTGAAGCTGCTGTAAAGTCCCTTATAGCACTCGAGTTCGTCGCAGAATGTAACATCTGATCATTCATCAGGCGGTTATAATCTCCGTGAAGCATCTCCCCTAATAAGAAGAAATCCTGCTTGTAGGCACCGGTCACTTCCCGCAGTCTTCTGACAAAGTTCTCATCCAGGCTGTACGCCACATCCAGACGCAGACCATCGATACCGAATTCATCGATCCAGCCCTTCACGCTGTCTAACAGGTAATTCACTACCTCCGGGTTCTGCAGGTTCAGCTTCACCAGATCAAAGCAGCCTTCCCAGCCCTCATACCAGAGTCCGTCGTTGTAATTGGAATTGCCACCGAAGTCGATCCGGTAGAACCAGTTCACATACGGTGAATTCTCCCGGTTGCGGATCACATCCTGGAACTGGGCAAAGCCTCTGCCCACATGATTGAACACACCGTCTAACACAACCCGGATTCCTGCCGCATGCAATGCATCACATACTTCCTTAAAATCTCCATTGGTTCCCAGTCTTACATCAATTTTGCGGTAATCCCTGGTATTGTAACCATGAGTATCCGATTCGAATACCGGGGAGAAATATACCGCGTTCACTCCCAGCTTCTGCATATGGGGGATCCAGTCCTCCACACGTTTGATCTCATGTCTCTGTACTCCGTCATTTTCAAAAGGAACTCCGCAGAATCCCATGGGATAGATCTGATAAAAAACACTTTCATAAGCCCACATATTAGTCACCATACCTTTCATTGACTGATCCAGTACCGTTTTGTTTTTTTATCCACAACGGTTCTTTTGCTATTATACACCATTTTTGAACCGTCTGTCGTTTTTTCTGTGTAAAACCACAAATAATCCACAAAATCCACCGACTTATCCACATATACACATGTGTCATATGTGGTTATGTGGATTGTCATATCGGATATCAACTCGTGTATCACATTGAAAATCATCCCTTTTGCCACAACCAGGCATCCCAGAAGCGCTCCACCTTTTTGGCTACCGTATCCACGGTCACAGGCTGCACCTGTTCCCACTCTCTGGGGAATAATCTCCGGTAGGAATACTGCTGAAACCGATCATCCAGCAGAACAATGATACCCACATCCTCCGCCGTCCGGATCACGCGGCCTGCCGCCTGCAATACTTTATTCATTCCCGGATAGCGGTAGGAATAATCGAAGCCGTTCTCTCCGTCCTCATCAAAATAGCCCTTGAGGATCTCCCGCTCACAGCCTACCTGGGGCAGTCCGGTTCCTACTACAATGACTCCGATCAGACTGTCCCTCTTCAGATCGATGCCCTCTCCGAAGATTCCCCCCAGCACGCAGAAGCCGATCAGCGTCTGCTCCTCTTCCTCCTCGATCTCCATACCGATGAGACTTTGCAGGTCACATTCCTCATTGCCCCGGAAGCGATTCAGGAAGTATTCACGCTCTTCCTCATTCATGGATTCCTGTTGGACGAGACATTCTTCTTCCTCTGTCATAAAATACTGTTCATAGATTTCGTAAATATGATTCATAAAGGAATAGGACGGGAAAAATATCATGTAATTGCCGTGCCGGTTCTTCACCACTTCGTGAATGTAACGGGCAATATTGTAGTATTCTTCCTGGGATCTTCTGCTGAACTTGCTAGTCACATCCCCGGCGATCAGTATGGTACGCTTCTCGGGATCAAACACCGAGTGGGCATACACCTCGTAATCCTCCTTCTCACCGCCCAGCAGGTTCTTGTAATACTGGATGGGCAGGAAGGTAGCGGAAAAAAGGATCGTACTGCGTCCTCTGAGCATGCATTCCTTCAGGTTTTCTCTGGGATTCACGCAGAACAGCTTCAGTTCAAAGCTGCCATCCTCACACAATCTGGTATATTTCACATAGTTTTCATCTTGTCTCTCGTAAATATCCAGAAAATGACTGAGCTTGAAATAGAAGTCCAGCAGATTCTCCCGTACTTCCAGGCTGATCTTCTCCTGCTCCTCCAGATAATCACTGATCACAGCGTGCAGTCTGGTCAAGGGCTGCACCAGCATGTCAATATCATCCACCAGCCGGTACCCGTCACAGTCCCGCTTCATGGACAGCAGCTGTGCGTTGCATTTCTCCAACAGCTGGCTGATCCGTTCCGCATAGCCTTCCCGCACAAAGGTACTCTTTCCGTCAGACTTTTTCCCTTTGTGTCCCCTTACATAGAGAGAATCGGTACCGTCTGTTTCCTCCAGGGTAATCTCCTGTGGCAGTTGTTTTGACATGCCTGTCATTTCTAATGTCATCTGCCCGGAAATCCCGTCTTTATCACGCTTTTTCTGGGCTGCTTCTTCCATTTCCGACGTGATTGTCTGTTTGATCTCCCGCTTGAGTTCCAACAGATCTTCCTTCCGTAGCGGTGCACTGTACATCTCCCGGCCCCGCTCTAAGAGGTTATGTGCCTCATCGATCAGAAATACATAATTACCCTGACTGCCATCTCCAAAGAAACGTTTCAGATACACATGGGGATCAAAGAGGTAATTGTAGTCTCCGATGATGCCGTCAGCGAACAGGCTCAGATCCAGTCCGAATTCAAAAGGGCATACCCGATATTTCAGGGCATATTCTTCTATTTTGCTTCTGGTAAAGCTCTCTTCCCGGGTCAACAGATCATAAATTGCATCATTGATCCGGTCAAAATGACCTTTGGCATATGGGCACTGCTCTGGATTACATTCAGTACGTTCCTGAAAACAGATCTTCTCTTTCGCTGTCAGAATAATACTTTTGAATCGCAGTCCCTTCTCCCGCAACAGAGAAAAAGTGTCCTCCGCCACCGTCCGGGTGATGGTCTTGGCGGTGAGATAGAACAGCTTGTCTCCCATATCCTTTCCCATGGCCTTTACCGTGGGAAAGATCGTGGATATGGTCTTACCGACTCCCGTAGGAGCTTCAATAAATAATTTTCTCTTATGATAAATGGTCTGGTACACATAGCTGACCAGCTCTTTCTGTCCATCCCGATAGTCGAAGGGAAACTGCAGCTCAGCAATGGACTGCTGCCGCAATTCTCTCCACTGCCAGGTATAGTCCGCCCATTTGCGGTAATCACTGATCAGCTGCTGGAACCAGACTTCCAGTCTGACGAATTCATAATCTTCATAAAAATAGCGGATATCTTCCGTCTCTATATTGCAATAGGTCAGCCGCACCCGGATATAGGGCAGCTCCTTTTGCAGGCTGTACATATAGGCGTAGCATTTCGCCTGGGCAATATGTAAAGGCAAGGGTGCCTTCAGCTTCGACAGATCTCTATAGGTTCCCTTGATCTCATCGATGGTGGTCTCTCCATTCTGCTCGATGATGCCGTCGGCCCGGCCTTCCACGATGATGACATAGTCCTCCGTGGGATGGGTGTATTTTAATGCCACTTCTGCCTGATACTCCGCACCCATACGGCGCTGGATCATACGGTGGATCCGGCTGCCCTCCTGCATGGCATTCTCCGGGATCCCTGCCTCCTGTCGTCGATGTCGCCACTGCGCAGGATGAACTCTACAAGATTACGTACCGATATTCTGACTTCTCCTGCCATGTAACTTCACCTCCCTCAAACAAGTCCCTACGATACCCAGATGCCTACGGCTTGTTTCGTGCTGCGCACTCTCACAAGCCTCCCCACTATTCGCATATCGTGGGATTAACATCCCACGATATGCTCATATTGGGGGCGGGGCTAAAGGTCTTTCATCCACTTATGAGCAAGCTCAAGTGGATTTAGACCTTTGCCTCTAGCATCATATAATAAAACTACCCAGGTAAATAGTACTCTATCTTACCTGGGTAGTCAAATGACATTCTGTTGTAGAGAAATACTGACCTGTCAGTGCATTAACATGCAATCGCACACTGCTTCAGCATCTCTTCGAATTTATCATTGTAGCCGTCATAGGACACGGTCAACGGCTTCGTGAAATCCAATCCATACACTCCAAGGAATGATTTGGCATCGATTACGTATCTGTTATAGCATATATCAATATCAAAATCACACTTTGAAGCTACATCAACAAAATGCTTCACGTCTTCAGGTGTCAAACGGATCGTCTTTAACATTTCTTGTTCCTTCCTTTCAATAGTAAGTTCGATCGTAAGTAAAATAATACACCGGGTACTTTCCCCTCACATCTGAAATCATTACTATTATAGCCAACCATCCCCAAATGTAAAGCGGTTTTTTTCTTCCAGAAAACGCACATTTTGGGCATTTTTACCACTCTGTTATCATTTTCACAATATATGTTCGCCGTATGGAAAACCTTTTCGGCGTTTTGTATATTTGTTGCGTTACCGCGGTAAAATATAAATCCCAATTTGGCGAAATCTACTGAAATTCCACCATATATTCTTGGAACCTGAGGGGCAGCATATTTCGTTGTAATTCCCTGTTTTCCCGCTCTTTTATAGCTATTGTATGACAAAAGGAGCGGAAAAGTTCCCGGTAATGCAGCTCCGCCGCAGACAGCTTATCCGTCTCAGACTGTACTCTCTCCCAGGCATCCTTCCCCTGCAGCGTATACCATGGTCTCCCGGCGGGATGTACCCCGAACAGATATCGACCCGCATCAAACAGCAGAAAATCTTCCATGGGAAAACGGTCGGCGAAATGTACCATTAAAAAGGTCAGGATATTGTTCTTCGGTGCGATCTTCGAGTAGAGGATCGTATTCTCCAGTTCCTCAAACCGGGCAAACCCCTTCAGATGATGATATTCATTCCCAGCTGCCCTTGCCAGGCTGAAGGTCTGGTTCACATAGGTGTCTGCAATGGCATCCATAAGATGCCCCGCCGTACACTTCTCAGTCAGTCCCTTCGCAATGGTCCGGTATACCGCCTGTGTCTTCTCCGGCTTCGGCGATGCCAGTGCCAGACACAGGGTCTCATAATCTGCTTCCCCGAATCTGCGCTTTAACGTACGGATCACCTTGATCGTCTTCTCCGGATCCGGCACCACCTCCACAGACTCAGAGAACAACAGATTCTCCTCGATGGTCGTGACCATGGTGTCCCGAACGGAAGAATGATCTTCATAAGTATTATAAATGGCAGTGAATATCCCTTCTAACGAATCCTCACAATGATATATTTTCATATAATAAGTTTCACCTCCCGCTGTTTCTGTTCTCTTCCCCTTCTGCCGCTGTCAACCTATCATTTTGCATTGCCTTGCTTCTGCAAACGGCCGTCATCTACCGGTACAGGACCTTACGTTTACCTGCCAATGCAGGCAGTCAGGAAATGTTTCCCTGTACGCTGTGCGCTACAGTTCTCCCACTGCTGCAGGCAGCACTTCCTCCTGCCGTACCCCGTTCGGGAACATCCCATCATCAAACAAGGTCATCTGCCGGTAACTCATGCCATCGCTGCCGAACCGGATCCGTTCCTTCGGATCCGTCAGATTCCGCACGATATAGTCCTCCTCCAGCTTCGTGGGATACATCATCCTGCCACCACAGGTAATAAAATAAACAGCCCGTTTCATCACCACGCCCAGCTTCTTCAGATCCTGAAACGTAAGCTTTGTGCTCCTCCTGGCACTAAGGATCCGTCTGGCGCTTTTCACGCCGATCCCCGGCACCCGAAGCAGATCTGCATAAGGTGCCCGGTTGATCTCCACCGGGAAACATTCCAGATGCCGCACCGCCCAGTCCTCCTTGGGATCCAGCATCACATTAAAAAACGGTCTTTTCTCGTCCAACAGTTCCTCCGCCTTAAACCCATAAAACCGCAACAGCCAGTCTGCCTGATACAGACGATGCTCCCGCAGAAGCGGCGGCCCCCCGGGAAGCGCCGGCAGGCTCTTGTCCTCATTGACCTTTACAAAAGCGGAATAGAACACACGCTTTAACTCAAACTTCTGATACAGATTCTCTGCTACATTTAAAATCTGATAATCCGTCTCCGGGGTTGCCCCTATGATCATCTGGGTAGACTGCCCGCCACTCACGAAAACAGGGCTCTTGCGGTACAGGATCAGTTCCTCCTTATTCGCATGAATTCCGTTCTGGATCTGCCGCATGGGCGTCAGAATATTTTTCCGGTGCTTGTTCGGTGCCAGTGTCCGCAGCCCCTCCGCCGTGGGCAGCTCCAGGTTCACGCTCATACGGTCTGCCAGATACCCCATCCGCTCCACCAGCTCGGGATCCGCTCCCGGAATCGCTTTTACATGGACATAGCCGCTAAAATGGTATTGATTCCGTAGCAGCCATATGGTCCGATACAACAATTCCATGGTAAAAGTAGGATCCTGTATGATACCGGAGCTTAAAAACAGTCCCTCGATATAATTACGCCGGTAAAACTCCATAGTCAGTGTACAGATCTCCTCAGGGGTAAAGGTGGCTCTGGGAACATCATTGGACTTTCGATTCAGACAATATTTACAGTCGAAGATACATTCATTGGTCATCAGAATCTTCAACAAAGAAATGCATCTGCCATCCGAAGAAAAGCTGTGACAGATCCCGGCCTTCGTGCAGTTCCCCATGTGCTTCCCGTCGCCCTTACGTTCCACCCCACTGGAAGTACAGGCCACATCATATTTGGCTGCATCGGTCAGGATCTCCAGCTTCTGCATGATGGACAATTCCCCGTTTTGTATAAGATATTCCACATTATCACCGCCTTTTACCGAAAATTTACAGAATCAGAACGTTTGTTCTTGTGTATATTCAAGTTAGCACATATGTTCGATTTTTGCAAGTGGTTATTTTTTCCGAAAAAAGGCTTGCAAAATCATGCGTTTCGCAGTTAAATAATATAGGAGTATTTTGTAACACAAGCCGCCCGACGGCAGAATGAGAGGTCAGTATGTCAGATATTGTCATACCTAAAAATTATAAGTCTCAGCTGAACCTGTACGAGACACAGGTTGCCATTAAGACAGTGAAGGACTTTTTCCAGGGATTGTTAGCAGAGCGTCTGCACCTGCTGCGTGTATCTGCTCCCTTATTTGTGGATCCTACATCCGGACTGAACGATAATCTGAACGGTGTGGAGCGTCCCGTGAATTTCCATATTGCAGCACAGGGAGACCGTGAAGCAGAGATCGTACAGTCTCTGGCCAAATGGAAGCGTTATGCCTTGCAGAAATACGGTTTTCAGCCCGGCGAAGGTCTCTACACCGATATGAGTGCCATCCGTCAGGATGAGGAGACCGACAACATCCATTCCATCTATGTGGATCAGTGGGACTGGGAAAAGATCATCACGAAGGAAGAGCGGAATCTGGAGACTCTGAAAGAGACCGTCCGCACCGTATACAAGGTTCTTCGCAAGACCGAGAAGTATATGTCCATCCATTACGACTACATCGAAGAAATCCTTCCTCATGACATCTTCTTTGTAACTACCAGTGAGCTGGCAGAGATGTTCCCCGACTACTCCCCGAAGGAGCGGGAATACTACATTGCCAAGGCAAAAGGCGCTGTCTGCATCATGCAGATCGGTGAGACCTTAGAGAATGGCAAGCCTCACGATGGCCGTGCACCGGACTACGATGACTGGTCGCTGAATGCCGATATCGTGGTATATTATCCGGTTCTGGACATTGCTCTGGAGCTGTCCAGCATGGGTATCCGTGTAGACAAGAAGGCTCTGTTAGACCAGCTACAGAAGGCTGGCTGCCCCGAGCGTGCCGAACTTCCTTACCACAAGGCAGTCATTAACGGTGAGCTTCCTCTTACCATCGGCGGTGGTATCGGTCAGTCCCGTATCTGTATGTTCTTCTTAAGAAAAGCTCATATCGGCGAAGTACAGTGTTCCCTGTGGTCCGATGAAGTGATGGAGACTGCAAAAGAGAACGGCTTACAGTTGTTATAAGACATTTCCATTCAGACTTCAAAATCCCCGGAAGATGAAAATCTCCCGGGGATCTGTTTTCTGTTTTTATTCAAAAATCACAAATTTCTCATTTTCAAAGGTTTTCTCGTATCCATATGCATCCATGAACTCACCGATCAACAAAAGCTTGGCATTATCCACGATGAGACTCCGTTCTCTTTCCGTGGGCTGTAATGCTTCCAGGGCATCCTCTCCCGCTTCCAGATACACAGCATATTTTTTCTCTAACAGTATCACCGGACGGTAAGTCGCATCCGCGTCCATCCGCTCCTGCATCTTATGCATATCCTCTTCCAGCTGTGCGATCTGATAGGAATCCAGATCCGGCCAGGGATTGAACGCTGCAGGCATCTGTAAATAATAAGACAGCGCCGGGATCTGTCCGTAGATCAGTACATCTCTTCCGGCAAGTCCCCGTTCATTCACATACTCTGAGATCCCCTGCATCCATCCGGCCCGTTCCTCGCTCATCCACACACCTTTTAATGTCTCATTATTCGTCACCTGCGCATCGATGTCCTGTATGCCGGTACCTTCGGCAAATGCAAAGTTTCTGCCGAACAGTCCTACCTGGACAAAGAACAACAGAAAGAAGCGCCCAAGAGACATTTTACCGGCATAGCAGATATGGTGATCCGCTTCCACCGAAAGCTGCCAACATATTTGCAGAACCTGTAGAACTGCCAGTACATATAGGGCAATGCCAGAAACAGATTGTTCATGCTGGGGTATAGCTTGTTGTTACTGCCCAGGGAAGTGATCCATACGATCAGGAAGATCAGTCCGCTGATCAGCTTTTCTTCCTTCGGCGCGGAGGGCGTAAATATCCGCCACAGGGTCACCAGCAGAGTCAATGTCAAAAACGTCACTCCGGGCCAGATAATGGCACCGTAATTCGTATATTCTCTGGCACAGAAGCCCTGGCGGTACAGCCAGAACACCATCACAGCCGCCAGTGCGATACTTCCCGCCCATTCCAGGATCCGCAGAACCTTTGTTACTGTATCTTTTCTCACGTAGGAGCCGATGAGTTCCAATACTCCCACAGTGACAATCCCCACTACAAAGAACACGCACATCCGGATCTCCCAGTACAGATTCTGAAAATACCAGTCGAACATGCCCATGATCATGGATGCAGCCGTATAGTCCGTTGCCACCTCCGTCATGGAAAACAGTCGCAGAATGCCCTTCACATATTCATCCATGCCGTAGCAGATCTGGATATAACCGAATAATACCAGCAGTGCCGTCAGATACCCCGCCAGACACATGCCGGTATCCTGTAATAATTTCTTACGGAGTTTCACCCCCGCTGCCTTTTCCGCGCTTTTATTTTTTCCGCAGTTTCTGTCGTCTCCCCAGCCTGACCGAGACTCTTTCCAATCTCTTTGCGCGCTTCCAGCCAGCAGATGATTCCGTAAGCCCACACGCCCACGATCATGGCCGCCTCCGGCAGATTGGAGAATCGGGACAGCACATTACAGCCCAGCGCTACTCCGGCGGCAAACAGCCACCCCTTTTTCCCCCGGGCAAGGCCAAGATACAGACAGACCACCGATACCAGATAGAACACGTAGGTCACATAATTGTAAAAAGAGCCCGTGGGGCACCAGCAGAAGCTCACCGCCGTAAATTCTCCCAGGAATACCAGAAGTGCAGGGATCTTCAGTACTTTCGTGCAGAAATAATACCCAAGCACCGCCAGCAGGCTGATACTCAGTCCGGTATAAAAGTTCATGCCGATCAAAGTCCCGGCCCCGGGCAGCAAACTGAAAAAATGTCCGATGGCTGTGGTCAGATAGGTGGAAAACAGCCACATGGGATCCATATGCTGCGTCCCCATATATTCAAAGTTCGCATAGCCGTAACCGGTATCCCACAGATCCAGTCCCCAGGCAATATGCCGCAGAGGATACAGCACCAGGATTGCCACGAATACAAATTCCCAGAGACGTCTCTGACTGTCAATACCCGCTTTTTTATTTTTTATTATCTCTGTCACTCCATTACCTCTCTTTTGAACATAGTATCTACGTCCCGTATTTTCTCTGTCAGACTGCGATAGGGACGGATATGCAGGAATATCTTATGCAGTCCGTCGCAGATAGCTTTCCGCACAAAATCCACCAGAATTCCCAGTACAAATACTACCACAACAACAAGTACCGTCCACAACAGCAACGGCAGTACACCGTCGATTTGCTCCACACCAAGCCACTTCTGCCAGGCATAGCGCACACCCAGATTTTCATGCAGCAGATACACTCCCAGCGTATAGGGCGCGATCCTCACCGCCACACTGCCGATCTTTCCCTGTATGCTGCTGTCCAAAAACAGGCAGAACAGCCCCAGTGAAGCCAGAAACGGGAAAATATGGTTATACTCATACGGAATCTTCAGGATCAGCTCCAGACTGCCTGTTTTCAAATAAAACAGGTGCAAAAGCATGGCTTCTCCAAAGGTTCCGAAGATACCGATCAGATACAACAATAATGCCCGGGATTTTTTCTGTAAAAACGGGATTCCAAATCGGCGCAGGTAAGCCGCTGCGCAGAATACACACAGATACCAGAGACAATCATAGCCTTTACCGTCTTCTTCCAGCCGGAAGGGCAGCACAGATTTTAACAGGCAGAAGGTGACAAACAGCAATACTAATGCCACCTGAAACTGCTGCTTCGTCATCCGCCGCAGTCCCATTCCCACAAAGGGGAGCAATATATATAAGAAAAGATACGCTGTCAGGAACCAGTAATGTCCCATAGTCACCGGGAACAACAGGGTCAGATAATAGTGAGTGCTGACTTCCGCCGCGGGAACGATCCCAGTCACCACCGCCAGCACACCGATGCCCACAGAATACAGCCACAGCTGCAGCCACAGTGTAAGCAGCCTGCTCAGTTTAAAAGAGCTTTCGCATAAAAAGTATCCGCTGATCATCATATACACATTCACAGCTACAATGCAGAATGCTTCCAACAGCCAGGCTACCATATCCTGCACCGATAAAGGCGCCGTCAGATCCGGCAACAGTCCTCCCTTGCCCAGATAGTGCAGCACCACGACCATCATCATTGCCACACAGCGCAGTACTTCCAGATTTGCCATACGTTCTTTTTTCTGCATATCGATTCCCGTTTCCTTCCTGCCATTGCTTCGTGCTACGCACTACCACAATTCTACCCAAGGTCTTTCA
>ERZ859980.693-NODE-693-length-18646-cov-1.499274_pt1 | contig 18646 bp, 22 predicted proteins | sample MGYA00509984_ERZ859980 | MGnify/ENA primary metagenome ERZ859980 (study PRJEB30046, sample SAMN00715173) | human gut metagenome | study: EMG produced TPA metagenomics assembly of the A metagenome-wide association study of gut microbiota in type 2... | reverse complement strand
AAAGTGGCTTGATGAAAATAATATCTATTATGATAATTTAATTTTAACAGATGCTTATGACATACATGCCAAATCATTAGAATGCCTAAAAAATGACATTGACATCATGATTGATGATTCTGTAAGAATATGTAGTGACTTAATTACTAGTGGAATAACAACCATTTTAATGGATACCCCTTATAACAGAAAGATAAATATAAAAAGAGTTAAAAACTGGGAAGAGTTTTATGAATTTGTTTCTAGTTACAAAGAAAATAAATAAGCATAATATTTGATACTATGACTTATCATTTTAGACTAAATATATATGTATAAAAAGATCAAGTTAATGGAATTGACCTTTTTATTTTTAAAACATATAAGAACTTATTTGATGGCAGTAAAAGGAGTAAAAAATGAATAAACTAATTAAAATAGAATTACAAAAGCATAAAATAGGACTATTCTCATTTCTATTAATATACATAACAGATATTATTTTATCATTACTTGAACCAGTTATTTTTGGAAAAATATTAGATATAATACTAGAAAATTCTGGAATGGTAAGTACTGATTTAATCAATAAAATTGTATTGCTAGGTTTAATATTATTACTCTCATTTGTATTGACATTTTTATATCGTAGGATAATATTTTCCACTGGTAGAAAGGTTAAACAGGGAGTACTATTTAGTTTACTCCAACGACTTGAAAGTGCTAATATTAAATTTTTTGAAACTATCGACAAAGGAACATTTGTCTCATATATAATAAATGATATAAATGAAATATGGTCTATAGTAGGACATGGATTTATAGAAATTACAAGAGTATTAGCGTATACCATAATAGGATTCATTATTTCGATAAAATATGTAAATTTTTCATTAAGTATATCTGTATTCACCATATTTCCTATATTTTTATTTCTAATAATTAAACAGAACGCTAAATCACAGAAGTTATTGAGAGATAAACAGGATTTAGAGGCGGATTTGTCCAAGCAAATAAATGACGGTTTTTGTGGCTTTACCGTAATCAAATCATATGTTCGGGAAAAAGAAGTAGTAGACAAGTTTAATAATATAAACAAATCATTAAAAGAAAAGAGCATAGATTATAATAAAGTGATTGCTCATATAGATGCTATTTCGACAGTATGTAGAGGAATTAGTTTTTCTATTGCTTGTGTTTATGGTATATACCTTGTAGTTCAAAAAGTGATAACTATAGGTGACTTTGTTGCATTTAACTCAATTATACAAAAAGTACTTTCTGACTATGTATATACAGGTAATTTAGTCAAAAAAGTAAATACATTAAAAATAGTTAATAAGAGAATAGATTCATTATATAATATAGAATTAGATTCAGACGGAACTAAAAATATGCCGAAAAAGCCTGATATAAACATTAAAAACTTAAACTTTAAATACAACAACGAATCAGATAATATTTTAGAAGATATAAATATAAGTATTCCATATGGTAGTTTTATAGGAATTTTAGGAAATACAGGGTCTGGTAAGACAACCCTTGCTAATATTTTAGCTAAATTTTATAAAGTAGAAGATGGCAAAATATCATTTAATAATATAGATATAAATGAAATAAATAGAACATCTTTTTATGATAGTATATCGTATGTTATGCAAGAAGATTATATTTACAACAATGTTATAAAATATAATATAGATCTTGGAAAAAATTATACAGAAAAAGAAATCGAAAAATCTCTAGAATATTCAAGTCTATTAGAAACAATTAAAAGTTTTCCTAAAAAGTGTGAAACATACATTGGCGAGGACGGCATTAAAATATCAGGTGGTCAAAAACAAAGACTTATTTTATCAAGGAATGTTATTAGTCAACCCCAAATATTAATAATTGATGACGGCCTAACTGGATTGGATATTAAAACACGCAAAAAAGTAATAGATAACATAACAAAGAATAGAAATATAACCTTAATTATAATTTCAAATATGATTGAAGATATAAAAAATGCCGATAAAAAATATATATTAGAGGATAAGAAATTAAAGGAATTAGGAGGTAAAAATTAAATGATAACTTAAAGAAAATAATTCTTAAATATAAGTACAAATTTTTATTAGTCATATTACTCATAATCATAATTTCTTTAATAAATACCTTTTTGCCTTATATAATAAAACAAACAATAGCATTAGTTAAAAGTGATGTAGTCTTTCATGATATAAAACAAAAATTATTTTCTCTTGTATCAGTTTATTTAATTACTACTCTAATTTGTGCAATTTTAGAGTTTTTAAAATCTACAATATTAGCTAAGAATACTCAAGATTTAATATATGACATAAGAAAAACTACTTATAAAAGAATAATGGATTTTAACATGGATACATTTTCTAATATGCATATTTCTACATTGGTTACAAGAATGACATCAGATATATCAAATATTGGTGAATTTATAGGAAGAACGTTACCTATGTTTCTAAGTTCTGGCGTATTTTTAATTTTGGTATTGATAGTAATGAGTTTTGTTAATATCTATTTTGCCATAATAATGATAGTTTCTAGTATATTTCTAGTAGTAGCGGTACTTAAAATAGGCAAAAAAATGGCTTATTATAAAAAAAGGGAGATTGAAATAACTGAAAATTTAAATGATTATTTTGGTGAAACATTTTCAAGTATAAAAACCACACATATTTTTAATATTCAAAATGAAAGAAGACAAAAATTTATAGATTATAGTAGTGCTGAGTTAAGTATGTCAACTAAATATTTTGATTCTCAAAGTATTTTAACACCTGTAAGGTCAATAACCAGATATTTTATAATTTCTTTAATACTATACTTATGCTTACAGGGAAAAGTTGCTAATATTGATATTGGGGTAATATACCTTGTTGTAAGCTATATTGATAAATTTTTTGAACCTCTAGGAAATATGTTATATCATTATGAAAATATACAAAAGGGCAAAATATCAATGCACAGAATAGATGAACTAATGGGAACTGATGAAAACATAGAAAATATTTACCAGGGAGAAAACACCGAAAAGTTATATGGTAATATAAAATTTTCAAATGTATCTTTTTCGTATTCAAATAAAAAGAGTATACTTGAAAATGTTAATTTTTCCATAAATGAAGGTGAAAGAGTAGCTCTTATTGGAGAAACAGGAGCAGGAAAAACGACCATTGTTAATTTAATATTGGGTTTTTATAAAATTAATTCCGGCAATATTACATTTGACGGAAAAAATATTGATGATATTTCATTAGAAAGTTTAAGAAAGAATATATCATTTATCCAGCAAAGCCCTTATGTCTTTAATGACACAATTAAGAAAAATATTGTAGTTAATAATGAAAATAATTTTTCTGATGAGAAAATTATAGATATTTTAAAACTAGTTGGTCTCTACAACAAAGTTACAAATTTTAAGAATGGAATATATGAAATAGTTAATGAAAATTCCTTTTCTAAGGGCGAAAAACAATTGCTTGCTTTTGCAAGGGCTATTGCTAAAGACACTAGCATTTATATATTTGATGAACCAACCTCAAACATTGATGTTAAAAATGAGCAAACAATAAAAAATATAATAAGTGAGGTATTAAAAGATTCTACAGTTATTATAATCGCACACAGGCCAACAACCATAGAAAATGTTGATAAAATTTTAAAAGTACAGAACAAAAAAGTAGTGATAAAGAGTAGAAAAACTATTGTTCATATCAACAATATGGAAAAGTTGAATTAAGTTATTAAAAAAATTAACACTGAATGAAGAAGAAAAAGGAAAGTGTATTCAATTAAATTATAGAGCTTAACTTTAAGTGTATATAGAAGTACAGATGCATAACATTTGTAATATAACTTTAGAAATGATAAAATAAAGCAAATATAATGGATATGAAAGGAATTGATAGAAAATGAGATTATTGATAATTGGAGCTGGTGTTCTTGGATCAAATTTAGCTCACTCTATAAGAAAAGGTAACGATGTAACCATTTTAGCAAGAAATAAAATTTACGAAAACTTAAAAAATAATGGACTTATCATAAAACATAAACTAGGTAAAAAAACTATTGATCATTTTAATGTAATAGAAAAACTAGAAGAAGATGATATTTATGACTGTATATTTGTAGTTTCAAGATTTTCTTCCCTAGATAGTATTATCCCAATAATAGAAAATAATAAGAGCAAAAATATAGTATTTGTAGGTAATAATATATCTGTTGAAAAATATATGAATATAAAAAATAAAAATGTACTTTTTGCGTTCTTTATGGCTGCCGGTAAAAAATATGATGGGTATATAGATTCAATTTGTTTAAATAAGATTGAAATCGGCAGGGTAGATGGAAAAGACATAAATAATGAGTTTATAAATTCTATATTCAAAGAGACAAAAATAAAAGTAACTATAGAAAATAAAATGAATGATTATCTTAAAACACATGCGTGTGCTGTTCTTCCGCTAGTATTTGCTAGTTACAAAGTAAATGGCAACCTAAAACTATTAAAGAAAGATAAAGAATATTCTTTATTAATTATGGATGCCATTATTGAGGGTTATGATGTTCTTAAAAAGCTAGGATATGAAATACTTCCTAAGGGAGAATATGAAAACTGTGTTAACAAAAAGAAGTTTTGTGCATTTATTTATAGATTTATGTTTTCAAACTTTATAGGAAAAATGTGTATATCAGATCATGCCATGAGTGCAAGAGATGAATTTCTACTTTTAAATAGTGAATTTGAGAAATTAAGGAAAAAATCAAAACTTGAAACTAAAGTATATGATCAATTAAAATTAGAGTTATTAAATTATAAAGATTAATGTATTTAAATATTTAATGATAATTTAAGAGGCAAACTAAAAATGGTTTGCCTTTTTGTCTAAAGTAAAATGACACAATATATAAAAAAAGAATAGTACTTCCTTTAAACTCCATAAGCTTATACTATTCTATATTCAATATTACTTAATTGTTATTTTTCTTCATTTGCTTTAATAACTCTTTTTGAATATTGTTATATTTTTCCTTTTCTTCTGATGAGTCAAACCACTCTTTACAAATAACAGAAGTTCCTAAATAGTAAGGATCCTGTGATTTTGCGTTAGAAAAAATATCTTCAATTTCATTGTTTAAAATATTTATAATTTTTTTAATATCTTTTAAAACAACTTTTTTTGTTAATTTCTTTCTCATCAATTTGCCACCATAATTATCTGAAATAAATACAAATGCATTATTAATATAATTTTCACTATTTATATCTAAAGGTACAATTGCCTCATAATCCTCCTGAACAAAACTTTTATTATCATTAATTGCCTCATTTTCACATTTTAAAACAACAATACTTTTATCAGCTAATAATTCCTTAATTTCTTTTTTTGAATATGTTTTATTATAATCAAATTTAAATTGATCACTAGTTGCAGCGACATAGTAAACTTGATAGAACTCATTCCACCAATCAAAACCTTTGCCATGTCCTTCAGTTGCTATATCAGAAAATACCATAGTTGTCGGTAATTTGTGTATATATGTGTATTGTTTATTGTTATGTTTAGATAACATTTTTAAATAATCCATTTCATCAAAAGATATACAATAGATTTTACTTAATAATTCATAAAGTTCCTTGCTAGTTAATTTATCAAAATTACTTTCGATAATTTCGTCCAACATACTAATATATTCTTTAATTTTATTTTTAAATATTTGAGCATTTACAGAATCACTAGAAAGACCAACACATTCATAAGTATCCCTTGCTAATGAAACTTTTTTTCTTTCAATATTCATTTTTTAAACCTCCTGTTTTTATACATTATAGCATCTTAATATTTGTTTTGATATAAAAAACTTAAAATATGAAAGAAATATTCAAAAACACTAAATTATGCTATAATCTTAGGTAGTTATAGTACCGATTTATTTGATTAAAAATCAACTATAAAATTATAAAAAATATAAATGGAAGGAAAAATATAAAATGAAACATGAAATGAAACTTCAACAAAAATATTATGATTTTATTAAAAATGGAACTAAAAGAATAGAAATTAGATTATTTGATGAGAAGAGACAAAAAATAAAAATAGGAGACACTATTAAATTTCTTAAAGAGGATAATCAAGATGAATCATTCGAGGTTAAAGTTATTGGACTTTTAAGATATAATTCATTTGAAGATATGTTTAAAGATTTTGATATTTCAGTATTGTCTGATAAATCAATGACAAAGGATGAATTAATTAGCGTCTTAGAGAAATTTTATACTAAAGAAAAGCAAGAAAAATATGGCGTTTTAGGAATAAGAATAGAACTGTTGTAATGATTCATAAAAAGCATGCCAACCTTGTGTTGCCAATAAGAAAATAGTATAATTAAAATAATATTTTTAATGATTTAAATATAATTGTGTGGTGATAGTCTTGAATCCTGAAAAAGTTGGTAAATTTATTAAAAAACTAAGAAAAGATAATAATTTGACACAGCAAAAACTTGCTGATAAATATGGTGTAACATATCAGGCAGTAAGTAAATGGGAAAATGGTATAAACCTTCCTGATGTAACCTTAATTAGACAGATGAGTAAAGATTTTAATATCAGTATAGAAGATATATTAGATGGAAACCTTATAACTAAAAAGAAAAATAGAAATAAAAATATATTAATAGGATCAATTCTATTAATAGCAATCATTGCCCTAATAATAGGAACAATAATAATTGTAAAAAATATTAATGATAATAAGACTTTTAAATTTAAAACTTTATCAACAACATGCAATGAATTTAATGTATCAGGAAGTATTGCTTATGATAAGAAAAAGTCTTCTATCTATATTTCACATATAAATTATTGTGGTGGTAATGATACTACTGTTTATAAAAAGATAGAATGTAGTCTTTATGAAAAAAATAACAATACTAATATTATAATAAGTAGTTATAAATCAAATAGTAAGGAAATAACCTTAGAAGAATATTTAAAGATGTAGAACTAAATATAGATAATTACATAAAAACTTGTAAATATTATAATAACAACAGTCTTTATTTAGAAATAAATGCAACCGACAAAAATAATAAAGTTATAACATATAAGATACCATTAAAATTAAAAAATAATTGTCCAAAATAAACTCAACATACAGTTGAGTCTTTTTCAACCACAAAGTTATACAATAATAATTAAATCACGATACAGTTATATGTGAAAGGAGAAAAATTAGAAAAAATTATTTTCACTAATAATTGTATCAATTGTAAGCTTGTTGATAGGATTTTTAGCAAGTTTTTTAATATTTAGTAATACTAATGATAAGACTCTCAAACCATTACCAAAACCAGAGATAACTGGAGGAGAGAGGGGACAATTAGGCATTGATAAAAACATTAATGAACAAACAATAGATAACTATCTAAATCGAAGTGATTCAGTATATCGTGATATGAGAATGTTAATAGATCCAGGTAACTATTCAGCCATTGGTGGTGATTCTTATTTATCAGGAATGATTAAAGGTTTTGAAATAGTACCTTATCCATTATTAACAGAAGTAAAAGGCTTACCAGAAGAAGTAGGTAAGAGTTACACAGGCAAGACCTATTTACTCAAAATGAAGATGGAACATACAAAGAAAATTATAAAGAATCATTAGAATATCTAGAGTATTATTTTCCCAAAGATAAATACATTTTCTTAATGTGTGGAGGTGGAGGATATGCCGGGATGACTAAGAATCTTCTAGTGTCCCTTGGCTGGGATAAAGAAAAAATTTATAATGTTGGTGGTTATTGGTATTACAATGGAAAAAATAATATACAAATAAAGAAAACAATTAATGGTAAAACAACTTATGATTTTTGGAAAGTAAATTATCATGATATTGATTTCAAAAATTTAACGGAAAGTTCTAATAATGACTAAAAAAATATTAATTATTATAATTTGCATTTTTTCTATATTAATGACAGCTTGTTCAAATAGAATTAAACAAAACGATAATACTGGTAAGATTTATTTAAATGATAAATATTATAACAATGGAATTTTATAAAAGTTAAAGGAAATGCTCTATCGAATATTAATAATGAAAACTATATATTATTTACTTACAATAATTATTGTAATATGGCTATTCCATGCGAAAACATATTTCAAGATTTTATGACAAAATATAAAATAGATTTTTTATCAATTCCCTTCGAAGAATTTAAAACAACCAAGTTTTATCAAACCGTTAAATACGCTCCATCAGTACTTGTAGTTGAGCATGGAAATATTGTTGCCTATTTAAATGCAAATTCCGATGATGATTTAGAAAAATACCAAGACACTAATAAATTTGAAGAATGGTTGAACAATTATATTTATTTTTCAAAATAAGAGAGAAAACATTAAAGACATACTAATCTAAATATGTCTTTTTTTGCTATATATAAGAAAATCTTTACAATAAAAAATAAAGATTACCATTCATAATGTTATATACTGTTGTTGACGAGGAAGAGTATAGTATATATAATCATAATAGAAGTATATATTATGAAAATAATATTTGGAGGTAGATACTATGAAAAACTATTATATTGATCTTGGATCATCAACAATAAAAGTTTATTGTTATAAGAATGAATTAGAACTATTGGAGGAACATTCTATTTACTTTAAAAATGACTTTGATGCCGAAAAAGGTATTAGTAAAAATAATTTAGAAGAATTATGTGACTATTTTAAAGAAATTAAAAGTAAATATGATTTAAAATATTATAATACTAATATTTTTGTTACAGGTATTTTTAGAAATTTAATACAAGAAAGAAAACAAGAATTAGTAAAACTATTTAATGATAAGTTTGATTTACATTTTAATATTATAAGTCATGGCATTGAAAACTACTACTTAGCTAAAGCCATGGAGAATGATTATAATAACAAGAAAGTTTTAATAATTAATATGGGTGGAAAAACAACTGAACTAGTAACATTTGTAGGGACTAAAATAACAGATACAAAAAATTTAACAACTGGAGTTGCTGATTTACTAAATAAATTTGATAAGGTTAATGAAAAATATAGTGGTAACTCTGTTGAAGAAATGGAAAAATTTGTTGAAGACAAACTATCTAGTATTAGTCTTGATAAAGATTATGATTGTGCAATATTTACAGGTGGAGAGGAAAGGTTTGAATTATTAACAGGATTTAATTTAATTAATAATACTTTATTTAATGATAATATTCATAAATATATGTTAAGTTTAGAAGATTATATTAAGGGTACAAAAAAAGTATTTAATGAAATCTCAATTGAAGAATTATATGCTTTAATGCCAATAATCCAAAATGGATGGATGGTGCTAGAAGTGGTGCAATTATACCTCTAGTACTATTTAAACTTGCAAATGTAAAATGGATTATTCCGTCTGACTTAAATCTAATAAATGGGGTTATTAACGACTTAAATTAAAGTTTACGTATGCAGCTGGTATGAAATGAAATAACAGAATAATAATATCAATTTTCTATTTCAGTTATTAAATAAGAGAAAAGTATTATTATGTTTATTTTATGATAAAGAATATGAGTCTATATAGCAGAGAAAATAGAAAAATTATTAAAGGAAAAATATCAAGTGTATGATAGAAAATCAAAAAAATTTAGAGATATTAGACCAAAAGATATAGTAATATTGTTACGTTCAACAAAAAACAAAGCAAATATATAAAATGTTATTCACTAGAGGAAATAATTAGAAATATTTTTAATAATTATGATATAAAGTACGCTATATTAGATATTGATGTTGTTAGTCAAAAAACATAATTATTTAATATGTCAATAAAGGATAATTTGTGTTTAAATAAAAAATTATCAGACAATGAAATAGAAATTTACTTAAGAGAATTAGAATACAAGTAAATGTTATAAATGAGCAATATTGAAAAATATTGTAGATTAATATTTTTTTAATAAAAAAAAGAGAAGGAGAAGTATCATGCCAAAATTATTAGTAAGCGATTATGATCAAACATTTTACCTGAATGATAATGATATAGAAAATAATAAAATATATGTAAATAAATTTATGGATTCAGGAAATTTGTTTGTTATTGCGACTGGAAGGAGTTATTTAGACTTTCATAATAAATTAGACATATATGATTTTAATTACAATTACGCTATTTTAAATCACGGAACAACCATTATAGATAAGAATAATAAAGTTTTATTTAACATTTGTATTCCTGATGAAATTATTCCACAAATACAAAATGATTTAAATTTAAGTGAGTGTATAGATTGTTTTTGCTGTGGTGAAATTGATAGTAGAGTAACATTTGAACATAAACATTTAACTAAAATACATATAAAATATAATTCAAAAGAATACGCGTTAGATAAAGCAAATTTTATTAATAATAAATATGGAAATTATGTTAAAGCATATTATGTGAATACAAATTCTATTGAAATTATTTCTAATAAAACAAATAAAGCTAAAGCTATATATTGGCTAATTAAATTTTGTAATAATGTTAATAAAACTAATACATATGTAATAGGTGATGGTTATAGTGATATAGAAATGGTACAAGAATTTAATGGTTACTGTATGGCTGACTCAGTATCAAAATTAAAATCAATAGCTATTAGGGAATATGATAGTGTATCAAGTTTAATAAAGGAGATTTTAAATAGTGAAAAATAAGGAGACAAATATATTAATATTTTCAAATGTATTTAGAGAAATAATAAATATTTTTTCTGGACCATTTTTAACAGCTTATTTTTTTAAAATATCAAAAAACTCACTAATTGATTTGTCCACTTATAATATTTTTGTATTTTTATGTGTAGGATTTTTTGGTTTAATGTTAGGATATATAATAAGAAATAAATTTCAAATTGGTATGTTTAGAATTGGGGTTATATTAAATGCAGTATATGTGTTAACAATCATCATATTAAAAGAGCAAATATTAAATTATTTACCCTTTATTGCGTTTTTATATGGTACTTCAATGATAACATATTTTTACCCATATAACTTATTTTTATCAAATAAAGTAAGCAATGATATGCGAGCACAATATGAATTTAAAAGAAAAACAATTGTTACAATAATAAGCATATTAACTCCAATAATTTTAGGAACGATAATTACCACCACTAATTTTGTGTTAACTGCTATAATTATATTAATAATATCACTTATACAAATAGTTATGTCATTTTTTCTAAAACCTATTACATATAGTAATAAAAAATTTACTCCCTTCAGTTCATTGAAAAAACTATTAAAAAATAAGGACGTAAAAAATATTTTAAAATTAGATTTTTTCAAAGGTATGAGTGTTGCAGATGGATCCCTTAAAATTTTAATTACACTATTAATTATTAATGCTTTTAAAACAGATTTTAATTTAGGAATATTTTCATCAATTTCTAGTCTATTAACTATAATCTTTCAGTATATATACACAAAATATTATAGAAATAAAAATGATAAAAATATGATTGTCATTTGTGCTGCTGTCCCAGTTATTAGCTTGATTTTATTATTAATAATAAATATAATATAGCTTTATGTTTATATTATTTTTGTTACAGTTCATTAGTAGGAGTTTTAAATTTTGTTATTGATATTAGATTATTTAATTTATCCAATATTCCTTTAATAAAAAATGATAATCAAATGGAATTTTGGTCATTAAGGGAAGTTGTGTTAAATTTTGGTAGAATTATAAGCTATATATTATTATTGATGGTATCACTAATAAAATCAGGAAAATATTTAAATATTTTAATGCTATTTTTAACATTGAGTATTCTGTTGATGGGAATATCTTTATCTAAAATTAGTAAAAATGATAAATAAATTCTAATTTCTCTGTCCTTATAGTATATTTTGATTTAGATTAAAACAATCATTTAATAACTGTGATATAATTACTATTAACTAGAATTATTAATTTATTGTGGGTATTATTTATGAAACAAAAGAAAATAAACATTCTTAAAAGTGGCTTTTTTCTAACATTATTTTGTATTCCTTCAATTTGTTGGATACTATTAGAAGTATTATTAAAAAATACACCTAATGATGATGGCTCTCTTACTACTTGGCCTGAATTATTACAGGAAACATTTATAGTAATAGCATTTTGGTTTATAGTATCTTTTGTAATTGACTTAATTGTTAGTGAAGTCAAAAAAAATCAATCAAAAACAAAGATAATTAAGGAGATTAAACGTAAACAAAAGCCGGAAGAAAAGGGAGTTTTAAAGCCTCAAACAATTTTAAAAGCAGAAAAAACAAAGAAAGATAGTAAATGTTTATATACTTGTGAAAGCATAGTTGATGGATATGAATATAAGAAAATGGCCAAATACTTTCCAAAAAGAGTGTACTGGGTATTTGTGATTAGAGGATTAATCTCAAATTTAATTGTCTCATCAATTATAGCTATAACATCCAAAAATCTTGTAAGTACATTAGTATTTTTTACTATATGTCAAATATTCTTGATGCTGCTTTATAAAGTAAGATTAGAGTATTATTCTGAGAAAGAATTTAATAGAATCAAAAAACAAAGTATTGCAGATACAAATTTTGAAACAGAGTTTTACGGAGATCACTTTATTAGAAAAGGGGAATCAGTTACATTTACCATTAAATATTCAGAAATAAGTAGGTGTGTTGAGAATGATACTAATTTCTATCTAGAATGTGCTGACAAAAATATGATTATAATACTACAAAAAAATAGATGCGATTTAGAATTAATAAATTTTATAAGGAGTAAGTTTAAAAATCCAGAAAATAATATTGGGGACACTTCTAGTTATAAAAAAATTAAATCTCTAAAGAATACTAAATTAATAAGTACTCTTATGATAATATTATTTATCGCTACGATATGTAGTTTATGGGGAGCATTATGGTCATTATCTTTAATGATGAAATTAATCCACAACATGGATTTAACTTTACTAAAAATGCCTGGATATTCTGGTGTTGGTTACCACTTCCTATTGTATCGATTATATTAGGATTTATATTTGAAAGTAAAGGATTCAAATGCACAAAAAATATTGTTGCTGGATTCATAATAGGATTCTTATTATTGGTGTATGGTCATTTAGTTTAATACCATCATTTTCAAAAGATTATAGTAAAATTAATGATTATAAAGAATATATAGATGCTAGTATTCCTAATAATGGAGAACTAGAAATTCAAAATTGGAAAACATATTTTGACGATGATAAAACAGAATATGTAATTATTAATGCATACTATGACAAAGAAGATGTAAGTAATTTATTGAGTAGTATTCAAAATAGTAATAATTGGGTTTTAAGCACTAAAATGAAATCAGAACTTAAAATATTATTACCAACACAATTTAGAGCTCAAAAAGATGTATATTATTCCATATACAATAAAACAACTAATGAATATAATACTATTCCTAGTGAATCTGGTAAATACGAAATGTATGCCATGTATTATGATAAATCACTTAAACAATTATCAATACATAGATACAAATATTCATACAATAAATAAAAAAAATAACATTAGAATAAAGTAATAACTAGTTAAAAAGTAGTTATGATATGATAAGTGTAACTGCTTTAGGAGAAAAAATGGAAAAACAAATAACAATAGATTTAATAAACAATTTTAGTAATATATATAATAGTAATTCAACCAATAGAATTATAGAAAATGCAATAACTGAGAATGGGTTAGAGAAAAGCTGCATTGATAGAAGAATAATTGAAGAAAATCAGCCCATTTTTAATATTGAATTACCAGACGGAAAGAGATACGACCAAAAGACAATTACAGATGTTGGATATATTGTGGCTTAAATACTATCCAATACGATATGGCAAAAAACTTAAATATTGATTTAAAAGAATTTGCATTATCAAACAATTATATTGCATTTTTTGATAAATTAGAAAAATCTAATAATGCTTATGAAAATATTATAAATATTTCAAATGTTGACTGGGAATATATAGATAAAGAAGATGTATTACAACATTGTGTAAATGAAGGTGGACATTGGCAATGGTTTGTTTCCATTGTAAATAAATATGGATTAATGCCATATGAGTAATGCCTGATGTATTTGAAAGCTTAAGAATGCAAAATATTACAGGACTATTTACTGATAAGGTAAAAAAAGATTGTATCAAATTAATAAACTCAAAAAGAGAAAATACTAATGTCAATGATTTAAGAAAAATGAAAGAAACTTTTTTAGAAGAAAATTATATCTTTTTATCAAAAATATTGGGTGAACCTAAAATGAAGTTTGATTATGAATATAAAGATAAAGAATCAAAATATGTAAAATATAAAAATATAACACCTATAGAATTTAGAGATAAGTTTTTAAGCATTAACCTAAACGACTTTGTTTCATTAGGTAATATACCTATGTATAATAAAGAGTATTATAAATTATATAGAGAAAAATATCTTGGAAATGTTTATCAAAATAGTTATGTTGAATTTTTAAATTTACCTATAAATGAAATAAAACAATTAGCAATTAAACAACTCAAAGATAATATGCCGGTTTATATAAGAATTAATTTACGAAAGTTTAGGGATAAAAAATCTGGAGTATTAGATACTAGAATATTTAACTATAAAAATACATTTGGATTTGATTTTCTAACAAAAGAAGAAGCTTTAAATACCCATGACATATATCCTCATCATTGTATGTCATTTGTGGCGTAAATTTATTAGAACATAATAAACCTCAAAGATGGAAATTAGAAGATAGTTATGGTACATTAGAAAAAGTTGATGGTTATTATATAATGAATGATAATTACTTTGATGAATTTATATTACAAGCAATTATAAATAAAAAATATTTATCAAAAAAACAACGAGAATTATTAAAACAAGATGTAATAGAATTTGAAATAAAGGATCCATTTTAGAAACAAAGACAATGTCAGTTGACATTGCCTTTATTATTTGCTTTATTAATAGAATTTTTAAGTAAATACTTGAAACTAGACCAACAAAAAAATAGCCTTAATATGAGATGACATCAACATAAATGTTTGAAAAATCAAAATAAATTTATCAATATAACAGTTAAAATACAACTTTCGGAATATAGCACCTTCTTTATATAAATTTGTATAGTAATTTTAATATTTTTACAGGAAATGTAGAAAATAAAAATGCTTTAATATATAATAAAAAAAGTAATACTGGGTTTCAACAGAGTTTTAATCTTGTTTAATAATTATGTACTTATTTCTTAAATTTAGTTATAAATGATAAAGTAATTTTGATGCCTTTGTTAGAATCCACTAAACAACTAAAAGGTAATTTTTATAAGAGGTGATATAATGAAAAAACTGAATTCCAATCATTTAAAATTAATAGCAATTATAGCGATGACAATTGATCATATTGCAGATTTAATCTATCAGGAATGCCTAATAATATAATTTCAAATATTTTACATATCATTGGTAGATTAACCGCACCTATTATGTTTTTCTTTATATGTGAAGGGTTTTATTATACTAAAAACTTAAAAAAATATATTTTAAGATTATTTCTCTTTGCAATAATATCTCATTTTGCCTATTGCTTTGCTTTTGGAATCAATTATATACCATTCAGTTCTGGAAATATCTTTAATCAAACAAGCATTATGTGGTCTCTTGCCTGGTCAGTAGTTGCTCTTTATATCATATACAAAACAAATTTAAAAGAGTGGCAGAAATGGATATTAATTATTTTAATAAACATTATAACTTTTTCTTCTGATTGGAGTTGTATAGCAGTAATGTCAATTTTATCTATGTATTCAAATAGAGGTAACTTAAAAAAGCAAATTATAAGTATGAGCTTTTGGATTTTAATTTATGCAATTATTTCATATTTATTTGTAAGTAAAATTTATGGCTTAATTACATTAGGAGTATTATTGGTATATCCATTATTAAAAGTTTATAATGGAAAAAAAGGTAAGTTAAATTGGCTTAAATGGTTCTTTTACATATACTATCCATTACACTTAATTGTTATAGGAATATTAAGAATAACAATATATGGAAATACACCGTTATTATTTAATTAAATAAATTACAATGTAGTAATTAGTTAGATAAATAGTAATTGTTGTTCTGAGGAGGAGTTTATGGGATTTACTTTATATTCTACAATAATATATTTATTCTTATTTATCGCTGATCTATTTGCATTTGTAAAAGGAAAAGAAAATAAAAAAATGATACCTTTTATAGTAATTACTACGATAATAATAATTAGTATAATAATTTTAGGCTATTTGTGGATTACATCACCAATGTAATATGATTGTTGGAAAATAATATTTTGGGAGTTAGAAGTGATTTAAGTATGAAATATAAAAATGAAATAGTAATTAATCAATAATAACTATATTGATATTATTTTTAAAATTGGTAAATGTGTTTCAAATTGAAAATGGCTTAGGTTATCCTTTCACTATTGTTTTAATGATAATTTGTTTTAGTCTTGCTACTATATTTATTCAAAAGAATATAGATAGAAATTATAGAATAAATAAATTAAATTATCAAAACTTAAATATTTTAAAATATATATCTTCAATTTTAATTATCATATTACACTTGCGTCCATTTCTTAACTATTCAAACGAATTAGATTTAGCATTTAATAATATAATTACAAGAATATGTGTTCCTATATTTTTTATAATAACTGGCTATTTTGTTGCAAAAAAGGAGAAAGTAAATGAAAATTATATAAAGGAATACATAAGGAAAACAATACCATTATATTTTGTTTGGAGTTTGTTGTACATACCTGTAATAATAGGCACAATAATTAAGTATTTACCAATCATAAATGAGTATATATCAAAAATCAATATTACTTTACCTTTCCTAATTATTCTGTCAATAATATTATTACCTATTATAGTGTTGGTTGCTTTATGTTATACAGGAGTTTACTATCATTTATGGTATTTTCCTGCAATAATATTTTCTTTGATTGTCCTAAAAAAATGGAAACAAAAATTCAATATAAAATATTTATTAATAATTTCCTTTATATTATTATTGTTTGGGGCAACAGAAACTTATTATGGAGTTTTACCATTATCAATAAAAAGAACATTATCTTATTACTATAATATTTTCTTTACTACAAGAAATTTCTTATTCTTTGGATTATTTTATGTAGTATTAGGTTATTATGTAGGTACAAAGGAAAAGGCATATTCAAAATATTGTTTTCTTAAATTAATTGTTTCATTTTTCTTATTAACTTTTGAGGCAATATTATTACATGATACTGATAGACTTAATAGTAATATTTTATTATCTTGCATACCATTAACTTACTACTTATTTATTTCATCTATTTATATTACTAATAGCATGAAATTAGATTTCCAATTTGGCACTTATTCTAAATATTATTATTTAATACATCCAATGGCAATTTTTGTTATATCTTCGTTGTATAAAAATATAAATTATTATCCATATCTAAGTATTTTGATAGTTATACTGATTACGCATATCACTTCAAGTTTAATAATTAAATTAAAGGAGAAAAACAAAAAATTAATTATTTAATAAATCACAATTTGGTAATTAGTTAGTAAAATAGTAATTTGTTAGAAAGAAGGAATAAATATGAAAAAGAATATATTAAAAATTATTTTGATGATTTTAGGAATAGGAATTTTAGATTATGGTATTATTACTGAAATTGATGGAATAGGAAGATTTGCTATAATTTTATTTGGAACACTATTTTCTGTTGCTTCATGTCTCGTTTCATTTGATAAGAAAGGAAAATAGTCTTGCAAATAGGAGAGGTATAAAATGTGTAATAATATAGGTTATTATTTTTATATAATAGATAGTATTAAATATTCTATGAAAAATACAATATGAAAATATAATACAATGTGGTAATAATATGAAATTAAATAGAAAACCAATTATTGGTATAGTTTCAAAGCACTTATTAAAAAATAAACAAGACCTAATATGTTTATAAAAGATGAAATAAAACAAGCTATTTTTGATAATGGTGGTATAGCAATTGGAATACTTTTACCAAAGAATGAAAAAATTGATGTCGAAGATAAATGGTAAAATTATGTATAATGTGATTGAATATTACTGCAAGGTGGCGGTGCTTGTGATAATTAAAAATGATAGTAGCTAAATATTGTTATGATAATAATATACCAACTCTTGGAATTTGTTGTGGGTAAAATGTTATGGTTAGGTCTTTAGGTGGAACAACTAAATTAATAAAAAATCCCGAAAAACATAACACAAATGACTTATATGTACATTCTGTAAAATTAGTCAATAATACGATGTTTTCTAAAATATTATATGAATTGTTATTAAATCTTAAAATGGATGTATAGAAAAAATCAAATCTATATAGTATAATTTTTATAGTTTGAAATTGTAAAAGGTTGGAGGATGTACATGAATTATAAAAGGGAAAAATAAATGTTATATTAGATACTGATCCTTACAATGAATGTGATGACCAATTTGCATTATCATATTTAATAAAATCACAAAACTTATT
>ERZ859980.682-NODE-682-length-18876-cov-1.615855_pt1 | contig 18876 bp, 19 predicted proteins | sample MGYA00509984_ERZ859980 | MGnify/ENA primary metagenome ERZ859980 (study PRJEB30046, sample SAMN00715173) | human gut metagenome | study: EMG produced TPA metagenomics assembly of the A metagenome-wide association study of gut microbiota in type 2... | reverse complement strand
ATGACCTTTTACACTTTCGCCACTAACTTCAATTGTTCCTTCATAATCCTCAAAACCTGCAATACATCTAATCATGGTTGATTTTCCACAACCTGATGGTCCAAGCACACACAAGAAATCTCCTTCATAAATACTTAAGTCTATTCCCTTCAAAACAGGTTCAGTAGTATTGCTATATGTCTTTTTTAAATTTTCTATTTTTAAAATCTCATTGTTGCTCATCGTGTCATACCCCATTTCTTAAATGTTCTATTTCAATAGTTCTAAAAATTCCGTATTCCACAACAAGTCCAATCATTATAATTATGATTATTGTTGCATATATACTTGCAAGGTCACTATTATCTCTTCTTTGAGTAATGTAATATCCCATACCAATAGTTCCTGCTCCACCAAAAACCATTTCCGCACTAATAAGCCCTCTCCAGGCTCTCGCCCAACCAACTTTTATGCCTGAGAAAATTCTTGGCATTGCCGCCGGAATGAAAACTCCAAACAAAAGTTTTATTGGTGACAGACCTATATTTTGTCCAACTTCCAAATATAATTTTGGCACAGCATTAAAGCCATCAATAATACTACGTGACATAGGCCACACAACTGAATGAACGACCAAAATCACAATGGCAATATCGTTTTGTCCATACAGAAAAATTATAATTGCTGAAATTAAAGCAATTCCCGGAATCAGGTCAAACATAGATACAACCATGTTGTAAACTGCCGCAAATGAATCTGAGATAACAGATATACCTGATAATACAATTGCTAAAACTATCCCTATACCTAATCCCTCTAACATTAGTAAGAGTGAGTGAAGCATAATGCCACCAAAACCTTTTTCAGTAAATCCCCATATCATTTTTTCAAAAATCATTCCTATGGATGGGAACAAATTTGCATTTCCGTTTTGTGCAAAATTGTATGCCACAATCTGCCATATAGCCACAACTATTACTATAAAAATAATCTGACACAATAAACCTTTTGTTTTTTTCTTCACTGCTTTTGTCTCCTTGTAACTTTATTTTCCTTTTACACCATCGTATACAATGTCACTAAGATTTCCTGAATATTCGTTTTCTAAAAATCCTTCATCCTGCATAAACTGAACAAAATTTCCTACACCCTGTAGTGTTGTTGAATATTGTGATTTTGAATCAGTCATCCACTTAACAATATCTTCCACGCTGTCATCAAGTTCTAATTTATCTTTTACAAGTTGTGCTGTTTCTTCAGGATTGTTCTTTACATACTGCATAGCTTCATCAAGTGCTTTGCAAACTGCATTGTATAAATCTTTGTTATTTTCATATAGATTTTTTGAAGCAATTCCCACAATAGATGTATCTCCAGGCACCCACACATCTTCACTAATAGCAATTTCATGAGTTCCCTCCACAGCTAACTCTTTGAAATTATACGGTGAAATTACAATATGTGCCTTAATTGAACCACTTTTAATTCCGTCAAATCCTGATGCATTGTCAACCGAATTAAGCACATTATCAAATGCATGAGCATCTCCAAGTTCAGCCTTAGCAGCCATACCAAGTAAAATATGTCCCTGGCTGTTTGTACTTAAAACTCCTATCTGAATTTTTTTATCTTTTAAATCTTTTAAAGTGTTTATATCCTTTTGATTTGTAACAATTGAATATGGCTGTGAAGAAATACCTGAAAAGATTTTGTATTTACTGCCACTTAAAATTCCAACAACTGCCGGTGGCAATCCTAATGTTCCAATATCAATGCTTCCACTTGATACGCCTTCTTTAATTGTGTTTCCATCTTTCTCAACCTGACAATCAACTTCTAAATCCTTGTCATAATATTTTGAAATCATATTCTTTTCTGCCATTATCATTACTGGTGCATAAGCAATACTTTTCTGGTATCTGATAACAATCTTGTTATCATTTTTGCTTTCCTTACTGCTGCCTCCACATGCTGTCATTGTTACTGCCATAGCTGTAATCAGCGCGAAGCTCAAAACTTTTTTAATAATTCTCATATTTTTAAATTCCTTTCATTTAATGTTTTTGTTTTTTGTTTTTCTTTTGGTTATATTTCTTTTTATTTTTTCTAAAAATCCTATTTTTCCCATTTTTACTAATACCTTTGTGAGTTTATCAATCTGATATGATGTGATTTTATATAAATTTTCCATCAAATTTCGACTTTACTCTTTTAGCAGATTATTTACAAAATACATAAGGAGACAAAAAATGAGAGATATTATAAGGTTATTTTTCTTTTACTATTAATTTTTCTTGGCATAAATTGTACCCCAACCTATGCCACATCTAACGATATTTCAACAACACGAATTTTATTTATCGGAAACAGCTCAACCTATTATAATCAAATGCCTTTGATGGTGGAAGGTCTTGCTAAAGCTAACAATATTAACTGTGAGGTCAAATCCATTACAGCCTCTAGTTATAAACTTACTCAATTTGCCACAACGGGCAATGCTTATAACACAGAAATTGTTAATGCTCTATCAAAAGAGAAATGGGATTTTGTTATTTTGCAGGAGCACCGCGAAAATATAATGGGTAATTTAGAAGCAACTAAAAATGCTATCACAAACTTAAAATCAACAATTGATAGCACAGGTGCAAAGACAATACTATATGAAACTCAGGCAGATTATATTGGTAATGATTTTATAATTGATGGCACTTCAATTTACTTTGACAATATTACCTTGCAAAATTATATGACTAAATTCTATTTTTCTCTTGGAAATAAATTTGACTGCAAAGTTGCACCTGTAGGTGTCAATTATACAAGATGCATGAAAGAATATCCTGAAATTAACTTATATAATTCCGACATGATTCATCCAACATTAGAGGGAAGTTATCTGGCTGCCTGCACACTTTTTCAGACTATATTTGAAACATCAGCTTACAACAATACTTTTTTGTCAGGAAGTGAATTCGACACCAGCCATATTATAGATAAATTAGATAATGATACTGCAAAAAAACTTCAGAATGTAGCCGACGGAATGATAACTTTATCTACCTATAACGTTACTCTTAAAAAAGGGGAAAAAGCCTCTGTGAATGCCAAAATCACTTTCACTGACACAAACCCTGTTATGGCAAATTATTCAAATACAATAACATATTCAAGCACTAACGAATCAAGCGTAGGTGTAAATTCACAAAAAGGTACCATTACTGCAATTAGAAATGGTTCTTCAATGATTAAAGCTTCAACAGATAGCGGACTTATGGCATTCTGCACAGTAAATGTTGTTCAGCCTTCTACCTCTCTTACTATAAAAGAAGGTAGTATTTACCTACACATAAAAGATACTGCAAAGTACACTACGGAAATTTATCCAACTGACACCACTGATACAATCACTTGGACAAGTAGTAATCCATCTGTAGTTTCTGTTGATGAAACAGGTACAGTCAAAGCAAAAAAAATCGGTTCTGCAAAGATTACTGCAAAAACAGATAGTGGCATAAAATTGACCCGATATGTAAGAGTTAAACTTAAAACTCCTACATCAGTAAAAGCTGTTAAAACCAGCGGTTCTACAAAAAGCTATAAATATTCAAACGTTAAAGTAACCTGGAAGAAAAATTCATCTGCTGTTAAATACTACATTTACAGAAGACGATTAGGTAAATCAAAATATACCAAAATAGCTACTACAACTACTAATAAGTTCATTAATTATAATGTTAAAAAAGGTAGAACCTATTACTACAAAATCGTAGCGGTATATTCAAGCTCATTGTGTAACAGCTATAAATCACCTGCTGCCAAAATCAAATTACAGTAAAGAGATATAAAGAGGAATGTACTAAAGAACATAATAAAAACTTGTATAAACAAACTTGCTGCATTTTCTAATGAAGTAATCTAACACCTTTTGTTGAAATAATGTTATAATCTATGTTTGAGATTTATAACTAGAAAATATTAAAAAAATTTCTATTATAATCATTTTTTTAATTAAAGGTGAATTTATGTTACATGATGCAGATATTAGAGAGCCTCTGTTTAATTATCTGGAGGATTCTTACGGAAAAATACGAATACTTGAAGAAGTAGAAATTGCCCGCTCAAGAGCTGATGTTATTATGGTTACTGACGATTCTTTAGTGGGACTTGAAATAAAAAGCGACGCAGATACATATGTAAGATTAGAGAGACAGGTAAAAGACTATAATCTTTTCTTCGACTATAATTATGTTGTGGTTGGTTCAACTCACGCAAAACACGTTAATGAACATATACCTGACAGTTGGGGAATTATTTCTGCTGAGCTAATTGACGGCAACATGGACTTCTATGTACTACGGGAACCTACACGAAATAAACGCCAGCGTATTAAGCGTAAGCTTAGTTTATTATGGCGACCTGAACTTGCACATATTCAGGAACGAAATGAACTTCCAAAGTATAAACAGAAAAGCAAGGATTTTGTTGTAAACAAGCTTATTGAAAAACTTCCACGAGAGCAACTTGATTTAGAAATCAGCACTGAACTTTTTGAGCGAGACTATACTTTGATTGCTGACATAATCGCAAACTACAAGAAAGAGAATCAGAAACCTGTTAGGAAAAGGCGTTCAAAAAAATCCAAAAAGATTTCACGCCAACACATATAAAAAAGGTACTACTAATGAAAATCTGTGCAGCCTCCAATGGTTAGATTCGTAAATCTAACTTTTGAAAAGCCTGTGCAATTAGTAGTACCTTTATTTATTATTTTAAATAAATTTTTTCTCTTGGTAGGAAGCTCTTGGCTATTGTTGCCATTTCCTGTGGTGTTTCCTTCATTCCGCCACGAACCCAGTTTTCTACAACAGCCGTACAGCCAAAAACTATATAGTATCTGTAATATTTAAACTGTTTCAGAGATTCATCCATAAACTTATCTTTCCATCTAAGCATATACTTGTCATGTATGTAATATCCCATTTTTTCATAACCGGTCTGGTTGTTCACACTAAAACACAACAAACCTGCTTTGATTTTATCCTCATAAAAATAGTTAAACAGGCCATAGAAAAAGCCCTCTGCGTTTCCTCCTTCTGTAGCCTCAACAACTTTTTGAATATCTTCGGCAATTTCATCCTGTAACTGCTCAAGCATATCCACAGGATCACGATAATACTGATAAAAAGTTGTTCGAGTCACATCAGCCTTTTTTGCTAACTCGCTTACTGTAACATCCATAACTTTTTCTCTTTCAGTATTTCAATTAAAGCCTCAGTAAGTATCTTTTTTGTTCGTCTTATTCTTTTGTCTACCTTACAAGTGTTTTCCATTTTGCGCCTCCTATACCTTGAAGGATATTCCTCAAAATGGTATTTTACCACTTTTAGACATATTAGTAAAATTGTAAAATAAGCCTACTTGTAAAAAGGAAAGGTTATTCCGCTAGCACTACCATACTGTGACCATACCGTAGTCCATTTTGTCATTTTCCATTTTGACTTTTCTTTTTTGAACCAAATAAAATGACCTGCTTCATGGTCTGATTCCACATAATACACTTTGGCAGTTTTATTTGTATTATAAAAAACCTTATAGTATTCTATGTCGTCAATCATGTTTGTCTGTTTATACTGATTCTTAAATTCACTTCCAAATAAAAGAGTGTTACCTTCCACAAAAATATATGGCACAAGAATTATTAAAATTAAGGCAACTATTACAATTATTTTTATTTTCTTTTTCATATATTAGCCTTTCTTTGTCTACTTACCCTTTGTAATATTCTATATTGTTATTTTTTAGAAATTCTTCTACTTTTCGCTTTTTACAGAACTCGCACATATTTTCATGAGCTACACTCGACATAAAAACTTTGCCTTTTCTATAAAAACTTAAATCTTCAGGAAAATCAGGATATTTCCACTGATATAAATCCTTAACATAATCGAAAAATTTTCTCGTATCATCATTTAGTTCAATCAGAAATATTTCTTTTTCATATTCTGAAATAGAATCACAATATACCGTATCAATATAATGATTCTTGATATGCTCAGAAATACTATCTAAATACTTTTTAATATTAACACGATATCTATTATAATCCTCAACCCAGTCGTCATCCATTTCTGTATATCCTATTTTATATTCAGGAAAATATTTCGCATTAGATTCATTTATTAATGTTTTTCCTAAATTTGGCACACAAAACGCAAATTGATCACATTGTGTCATCAGGAAGTCTATCACTTTATCGTATAATTCTCCTGATATTTCACTTGTAATGCAAAAATGTTTCTTCCTAAATATTGTTTTTAATAAAATTGATATATATGCTAACATAATTTACCTCCTTAAAAATATCAAATTACTAATAATTTAATCTTCAATGTGTATAAGACTAAATTATTCTATAAAGCTATTTGTTACTTTATCTAAAACAAATACCATACATGGGCGCCATTTCTATTATAAGTATGATAATGCCAGTAATATCCTATAATTCCATTTTTTCCCTTATCAATTTCAGCCTTTGTTGGTTTTTTATTATTGCCAGCAGCTTTAGCTACAGCTTTCGCCTCTGCTTTAGTAACTGTAAACACATTGTGTCTTCTTGAAACCTCTTTTACAGCCTGCGAATATGATAATGGTCTACCAATATCAACATATCCTTTTTTTAAAGTTGCACTCCAATAACGAGTTTTAGATGTTCTTTTAACACGACTTCTTATCTTTGCTTCAGCCTTTGCTACTTCTGTAAATGCCTTAACAGCTTTAATGGCTTTTTTTATTTTACTCTTTCCCCAACTGAATGCACGTTTACCACCATGCACAACGGTATATGCTATACCAGACATTCCATTTCCTACTAATTTACAATATTCCTTAAACGAATTCATTATCTTTTTTATACTACAATATGCAATTACCGTTCCTACCAGTATTACACAAGCCTTTATAAACTCGTAAGCATAATATATTATTATAGGAGATTTACCATTTGGATCTGTGCAATTTACAACATTGTTGTTACAATAGCAATATAGATTATCTTTATATATACTTGTATCTTTTATTCCTAATATTTTAACATCATCTGCATTAATAAATCTTCCTGTTTCAGAATCATAGTACCTACTTTGGAGATAGTAAAATCCACTTTCGTTATCTTTGTAATATCCTCGATAAGTTATATGATTTAATTTTAATGCTGTTTCATTTTCATATGATACATCAACAATATTTCCCCATGCATCGTATGAATACTTCACAAGTTCTTTTCCCTTTGTATCAAGAAGACCAATAACATCTCCCTGTTTATTTTTTTCAAAATAAATTGGTGTTTTAACGATATTACTATTATCAACTTCACTATACTCAAAACCTATAGCTTCATCATCATTGTTATAAAAATACCAAATATCATACTTCTTTTCATCTCCCTTATATGCTACTGTCTCTCTTATAAGCTTAGAATCATCCCATTGATAATTAGTTATAGATTCCTTTGTATCTTTATATGTTCTTAATCCATCCTGATTATATTTATATGTAACACTTGAACCATCTTTTAATGTCATTTGTTCAAGTTGTCTGCCTCTTGTCCACTTAAAAGTTTTTCCGTCAATATAATCTATAGGATTTCCCATACCATCATAAGTTATCTTCTGTCCGTCATACTGTGTAAGTTGATCTGCCCATTCTCCATTTTGATAACTATATTTAATATCTCTTACATTAGTAAGACTTCCATCATTATTAATTTCTTTTATGTGTTTTGCTACAACATTTCCTGTACTTGTATATCCATATGTACAACCTGTTTTATTAACATAATCAAGTTCCTTTGTAATTCTTCCGTGTACATCATAGGCATATTCATAAATTTTCTTATCGCCCAGCTTTATTTCCGTTATATTTCCTGCCAAATCATATATATAGCTAAATACCTTTTTATTTCCACTAAAAATTATTGTATATAATGATTCCTGTTCTGTATTCTTCTTTTCATCTACATTAAATATTCCCTGACCATTAAGACTTGAATACAATTTTCTGCTTATTGTTTGTTCATTATCACTTGACTCTTCTGTCAACACTGCATTATTGTAAAATACATTTGTCATCAATACTTTGTTTTCATCTGACATATCAGACTTTTGAGTTGTCTTATATGTTGCGTTTCTGTCTAAAATATCTTTATATGTATACTCAATATTTTTTTGTGTAATGCCACTTTCTTCATTTTGTTCTGTATTGACTGTCTTTATAAAGCCATCATTTCTTTCAACCTTTACATTATCACCTGTATAAATGTAGTTATAACTTACAGCTTCTTTTCCTGTATTATCTGTGAATTTTATAATCTTTCCCGCATCATTGTATTCGGTTGTATATGCAGGAATGCTGTTTGTATCATAATATATTTCTACTTTCCTAGCAACTGATGTTGTATCGTTTTCTGCCACCTTCATTTCAGTTGTTACTGTTCGAATCTTTTGATTATTACCATATGTAGTTGTATTTTCTGTACTGTTTATTATCTCTCCTACAGCAATATCGGAAGCTTCATCATTGCTTTTTATTATATTTTCCGAATTATTTACAAGCTCTATATTTCCTACTTTAAGCGACTTCATCTCACTGTCTTGATATTCCATTGTATATGCTGTTTTCTGATCACATATGTATATTACATTTCCGTCACTATCATATGTATATGTAATGCATATTGTGTGGTCTTTATCATTTTGATTTTCTTCTACAACAGCAGTGTTGTTTCCTTTTTCATCATAGAAATATTTTACCACTTTATTTAAGTTTTCATCACCATAATCGGTTGTTACTTTTTTTATATCATTTCTATAAATATTTTTTAAATATGTGGTCTTTACACCGTTGTCATATTCAGAATATTCTCTATCGTAAAGTCCTTTATGTACCTCTGCTGAACATGCTCCTAATCTATCTGTTCCTTTATTCTGAGGGTTATCTGTTTTTCTCGGATTTGTTGTTTCAAAATCATCAGAATCTTTTATTTCATCAAAATCTGAATCCTTTAACCACGGATCTGTTCCTTCTTTATATTCTCTTAAATCTGTCCATCCATCTCCATCACTATCTGCTCCTGATTCATTTGCTACTGCCGGATCTGTACCCAATGTAAATACTTCATAGCCATCTGGGAATCCATCTCCGTCTGTATCCTGATTGTATGTGCCATCAGATTTCTTTTCATTCCACTTTGTCTTAAAATCCCATATTTCATATCCATTTTCGAGTCCATCTCCGTCTGTATCAATTTTAACATTTTCGTAGGTGATTTCTGAATCATCATCCTCATTGCTCTTCTTAAGAGATACAATATTCGAAGGTCTAACTGTTCCATCAGAATATAACAAGCATGCTCTTAAATCTATACAATCTTCATTGTCTGATGCTATCTTGATTGTCTCGCTATTGTTGTTCCCTTTCCTACTACTGAAAACACTGATGCATTATTTTTTCTCGCATATATTTTATATCCGGTTACTGTCACCCCATCATCTGTATTATTATCTGTAATGTTAAGTTGAATATTATTTTCATCATTAGCATACTCTGCATTTAATTCTACTGTTTCATCATATGATTTCATTTCTCTATAATTAACAGCAATTGCCATATATAATGGATCTCCGTATTTACCATTCTCTGAACTTGAATACTGTATTTCAGGACTATAGATAGATGCTGCCATTCCTTTTTCAGGACATGTGAACACTAATCCATTATCCTCTAACTTACCATCTGCTATATCCTGCACCCAATCAGTTATATCTAGTGTATGACGATTTCCTTCCTCTCCTGTACACTGTGTTTCAGCAATATAATCATCTGATATTTTGGGCTGTGAATTCCATGTTATTGTTGATTTATCCCATTTAGCTAATGCTCTTTTTACTTGAACAGTACCTGTTGGATAATAATCCGGTGTTTTACTTTCACTAAAAATAAGTTCTGCACTTTCTATATATTTGCCTTTAAGAGGTGTTTTAGTTCCAACAAAACTTTTTCCACTTAAAAGATTTGTTGTATCAAGATATATTCTATTTTCACTATTATATGGATATGCATCTTTTAGATAATTAGTAACGTTTAATATTTTATAGTTCATCATTGAATCAGCCATAAATGGAACTGACCATACACCTCTTGTTGCTAAATAGTCAGACATCCATACCATTGTCGGATCAACCTTCACAGGATACTTCAATGATTCATTATCAAAATATTGTCTGTTAAGTTTAACTTCTATTTCTGTCTCTGAATTTTCTTTCTTTAGTTTATATTCAACATTTTCATAATCTACATCTCCATTACCATCCTCTAAATTTGGTGGTGAAATATATCCTATTGTTTCATTTGTACTACTATCACATACTAAAATTCCTCTGTCATTTTTTCTTTGCTTCAAGCATATGTTTTCACCTTCTATTTTATATTTAAATGAGTATTTTTCAGGTTTTTCTTTTAGTAATATATTTTCCTTAACTCCGTTCTTCATTGAAATATACTCATATTTAATATTCGTTTCTTCTGTTGAATATGTAACTGTACTTTCATTCTTTTGCGGAATATATTCTTCTTCAGTTACAGGCAACATATTTAATATATATTTCCCATTATTCAAAACAACCCCTGTATCTACAGATAATGTCTTTGGGAAATATTGTCTTATGTTCCCACTTTCATTTATATATTTATAGTCTTCTCCGTTTACGTCTGTCTTTTCATCTAATATATCTTTCGCATCTTTTGATATTTTAACAAGTTTCGTTGAAAAGTCTGCCAAGTTCCCCTTATCTTTAAATCTTATACTATCTGTATGTATTTCTGTCTTTTTAGAGCCATCACTCATTAAATAAGTATTTGAATTTTGAGTTCTTTCATCTTTTAACTCTTTTAAAACTTTCGGCTTCTCTTTAACTACTGTTTGTTCAGGTTTACTTGCATTTTCTACTCCACTGACAGATTTATACACTCCTCCGTTTCCCAGTGTGGTAGTTGTAGCTACCGTAAGTGCAATAGCTACTACTTTTTTGAACTTCCTACTCTTAAAAATCTTCTTTTTCATGTTCCTTCCTCCCATGTTTTTCATGTGTTACTTGGTATTACTTCATACCGGTTACTAATTATGGGAAATGAACAAATACAAAATTTCATTTTCGATAAATCAAATACAATTTCTAAAAGAATTTAACCAACAAAAAACAAAACTCTGCCACAACAGCAAGTCTCTCAGATTCTATCCGATACATTAACTGTTATGCCAGAGTCTCTTATATTCTTATTAGTATTAATGTTTCTAAAATCTTAAGTTCTTCACTGCCTTCTCATTCACGTACCCATTTATATATCCACAGTATAACACTTTCATTTTTTTGTGCAACCTTTAAACTACCCAAACAGTTTTTCTATAACCCTATGAACTGTTGTAATTTCATTTTGCATATAGGCATTTGCTCCACAAAATAGTAAACCATTATCTACATTTCCCTCTGCCGCATTAATTAAGCGCTCTGTAATGCAATATGGTATGTTTGCCGGATTGCATTTTTTGAGACATTTAAGGCATTTCTTTGGTGGAAAATTTTCTCCTGCCATAACCTGACTCATAAACTTATTTTTGATGGCTCTTCCAGGCATCCCCACCGGACTTTTCACAATTGTAATTTCATCTTCTTTTGCATTAACATAAGAATTTTTATAATTAATGTGAGCGTCACATTCTTCCGTTGTCACAAATAATGAACCTACCTGAACTCCGTCCATTCCTAAGTCAAATGCATTTTTAACATCATCTCTTGTTGTAATTCCACCTGCCAAAACAATGGGGATTTTTTTTGAATATTTATTCTCGTATTCCTGAACTACTTTTTTAATTTCCAGAACTTCCTCACTGTAATCCTTTTTGCATGCACCAAAACCATACTTCTCCAGCTCATCTTTTTTAAATCCAAGATGACCACCTGCTTTTGGTCCTTCAATAACCACTAAATCGGCTGTTTTCTTGTATCGTGTATCCCAGTATTTTAAAATAACCTGAGCTGACTTTTTACCTGATACAATGGGGGCTATTTTTGTTTTGTAACCTTGCACAAAAGCAGGTAAATCCACCGGTAGTCCTGCGCCGGAAATAATAATGTCTGCCCCTGCCTTCACTGCTGCAAGCACCTGCTCTTTATAATTGGTAAGCGCAGTCATTATGTTAAAGCCTAAAATTCCTTTTGGAGCAATTTTTCTGGCTTTTTTCAATTCCTTCTCAATGGCACGTAAATTAGCTGCCAAGGTATTAACGTAAAAATCCTTTTCCTTAAATCCAATTTGTGCCGTGGAAATAATTCCAACACCACCTTCATTTGCTACCGCTCCTGCAAGATTTCCCAAAGAAATTCCAACGCCCATTCCACCTTGAATTAATGGGATTTTCGCCTGCAACTCCCCTATTTTTAAAGGTTTAATATTCATTACATTCTCCTAAATCGATTATATCTTTCATTAACAATTTCTTTCTCTGATAAATGAGATTTGCTAATTAAAAACTGGTCTATTTCTGTTTTTAGCCTATCAGTTACAAATTCAAGGGTTGTAACATTATAGTCAACAGGTTCCTTAAATATTTTTTCAATTACATTTAACTGCTTCAAATCATCCGCTGTCATTTTCATGGCTTCTGCCGCTTTGTCAGCTTTTTTTCCATCTTTCCAAAGAATACTTGCATAGCCTTCAGGAGACAAAATCGAATACACTGAATTTTCCAGCATCCAAACTTCATTGGCAACTGCCATGGCTAAGGCGCCGCCACTTCCCCCTTCTCCTACAAAAATAGAAAGAATAGGTACTTTTATTGCTGACATTTCAAAAAGATTTCTTGCTATGGCTTCACCCTGACCCCTTTCTTCTGCCTCCAAACCGCAAAATGCTCCCGGAGTATCAACGAAGCATATTATAGGTCTGTGGAATTTTTCTGCCTCTTTCATTAAACGCAAAGCCTTTCTGTAGCCTTCCGGTGATGGCATGCCAAAGTTTCTGCTAATGTTTTCTTTTGTGTTGTGACCTTTTACCTGAGCGATAACTGTTACCGGCTTATTGTTAACAGTTCCAATTCCACCAACAATTGCGCTGTCATCTCCAAAATATCTGTCACCATGCAACTCTGTAAAATTCTCCACAAGTTTTTCTATATAATCAAGTCCTGTAGGACGTTTGTTCTCTCGTGAAATCTGAACTTTTTCCCAAGGTGTCAAATTGTTCTTAAACCTCTCATTTTCTGTTTCACAATTTCCGTCGTCTATCGGAGATTTTTTTGAATCACTTTCGGAATTTTCTCTCTTCCAATTCCTATCCACCTTGATTTCGTTGCTCTCTTCATTTAATTTCTGTAAGTCCTTTTCATCTACAACTTTACAATTTTCTTCACTGCTCTTCTTAGAATAATGAAGTTTAATAATCTCTGATAACTTATTTTTTAAATTCTGCCTTTCAACAATTAAGTCTATGAAACCATGTTCCAGTAGAAACTCTGACTTCTGAAATCCTTTTGGTAGTTTCTGTCCTATTGTCTGTTCAATTACTCTGGGACCTGCAAAACCTATTAACGCGTCAGGTTCTGCCATAATAATATCCCCAAGCATTGCAAAACTTGCAGTAACCCCACCTGTTGTTGGATCAGTTAAAACAGATATGTAGAGATTTCCACTTTCGCTGTGACGTTTTAGGGCTGCCGATGTTTTTGCCATTTGCATAAGGGAAATAATTCCCTCCTGCATTCTTGCCCCACCGGAACATGCCACAATTACAAGAGGAAGATTTTCTTCTGTGGCTTTCTCTACAGTTCGTGTAATTTTTTCGCCAACAATTTCTCCCATACTTGCCATTAAGAAACGTCCGTCCATTACCGCCAAAGCAACTTCGCTGCCGTTAATTAAAGCTTTTCCTGTTATTACTGCTTCTTCTAATTTTGTTTTTTCTTTTACTTCCAATAATTTCTTTTCATACTCTTTATCTCCAAGTGGATTGCTAATTTCCAGTCCCTCAAACCATGGTTCGAAAGTTCCCTTGTCAACAAGCATTTTGATTCTGCGCTTTGCGTGCATTCTCACATAACCGCCACATTTAGGGCAAATATAGCCATTCTCCCTGACCTCTTCTGACAATACCATTTGACCACATTTTTTACATTTTCCAAAAAGTCCTTTTGGCACATCCGGCTTTGGAATTTTTATTGCCACATATCCACTTCTTTGTTTTTTTATTCTTGTTTTTAGTCTCAACTTACAGCTCTCCTCTGCTTATTAAACTGCTCAATAAAATCTACGTCAAAATCCCCCGAAATAAATTTTTCATTATTTATTATTTCGTATTCGTAATCTATATTTGTATCAATGCCTTCAATTACCACTTCTCCAAGGGCACTTCGCATTTTGTTAATTGCTTCCTGTCTATTGTCACCATAAACTATAAGTTTTGCTAACATTGAATCATAGTAAGGTGTAACTTCGTACCCTGTAAAAATAGCTGAATCAACACGTACGCCATTTCCACCTGGAAAATGCATTTCTGTAATTTTTCCGGGACTTGGTCTAAAATTCTCCTCTGGATTTTCCGCATTAATTCTGCACTCTATTGAATGGCCTTTAATTTCAATTTCATTTTGTGTAAAAGGAAGTTTCTCTCCCTGAGCAATTTTAATTTGCTCTTTTACAATATCTATACCTGTTATGTTTTCTGTTATTGGATGCTCCACCTGAATTCTTGTATTCATTTCCATAAAATAATATTTACCTGTTTTCTCTAACAAAAATTCAATTGTGCCGGCATTTTCATAACCTGCTGCTTTTGCGGCTCTTACTGCCGTCTCGCCCATTTCTTTTCTTAATTCTTCTGACAAGGCGCTAGACGGTGCCTCCTCAATAATTTTCTGATGATTTCTCTGAAGAGAACAGTCACGTTCCCCTAAATGCACTACATTTCCATATTTGTCTGCTAAGATCTGGAATTCAATATGACGTGGATGTTCCACAAAATGTTCAATGTACATGGTGTTGTCTCCAAATGCCATTTCACTTTCTTTTTGTGCAGCCTTAAAAGCACTATCGAATTCCGACGGTGTAAAAGCCACTCTCATACCTTTTCCACCACCACCTGACGCTGCCTTAATCATAATGGGATAGCCAACCTTCTCAGCTACCTGCTTTCCCTTTTCAACCTCTACAATTCCACTATCATTTCCGGGAATTACCGGAACATTAGCTTCTATCATGGTTGTTCTCGCCTGTACTTTGTTTCCTAAATTTTCAATAACTGTATGATTTGGTCCAACGTATGTGATGTTACATGTTTCACATAATTTTGCAAAAGTTGGATTTTCTGATAAAAAGCCAAAACCCGGATGAATTGCATCTGCGCCTGTTGTAATGGCAGCACTAATAATGCTTTCCATGTTCAGGTAACTTTCGCTGGACTTTGTTTCACCTATGCAAACAGCTTCATCTGCTAACTGGGTGTGCAATGCTTCCTTGTCTGCAACAGAATATACTGCAACAGTTTCTATGCCCATTTCCCTACAAACTCTTATAATTCTTACTGCAATTTCACCTCTGTTTGCAATTAACATTTTTCGTATCACCAAAATCACCTCTAATTTCCAATTATCTGTTTTATTAAATTAATCTTCCTATCCACATCAAAACTGCCGGTTTCTTTGCCGCCCACATTCTATATTGCTTTAAACTGGCATTAAATCCTGTCACTGTTTTTCAACTGCAATAGGTTTTTTTATTAATTTTTAACCAACCATAAATGTAAGTTCTGCTGTCACTACCACTTTTCCATTAACGGAGGCTTTTGCCTCTCCAATTCCCATAGGTCCTTTTTGTCTGATTATTTTTGTTTCAAGCTTAATCTTGTCACCGGGAACTATTTTTCCTTTAAAGCGACATTTGTTAATTCCACCAAAGAATGCTGTTTTTCCTTTGTTTTCTTCCTGACTTAAAATTGCAACTGCTCCAACCTGTGCCAATGCCTCTACTGTTAAAACTCCAGGCATTACAGGCATCCCCGGAAAATGTCCCTTAAAAAAATCTTCCCTGTAAGTTACGCATTTGTAGCCAACAGCATAAACTCCAGGCTCATAATCTTCAATATAATCAATCAATAAAAAAGGATGTCTGTGAGGTATAATTTCCTGTATTTGTTTTATGTTTAACATTTATTTCCTACTTTCTAATTTTTTACAACTTTTCTTCTATTCTATAACGAACATTTCCTGACCAAATTCCACAGGTGATTCATTGTCAACTAACACTTCTTTAACCACCCCATCGAACTTTGACTCAATTTCATTCATTAGTTTCATAGCTTCAACAATTGCCAGTGTTTGTCCTTTTTTTACTTTGTCACCCACTGAAACAAAAGGTGGCTCATCTTCTGCCGGTGCCAGATAAACTGTTCCAACTAACGGAGATGTAACAATGTTTCCTTTTATTTCTTTTTCAATTTCAGACTGCTTACCGCTATTCTCACTGCTTCCCAAATTTTCCTGATTGTTAGCAGGATTAACATTTTCCTGAGAAATAGTAGCTGTAGTTTTTGCATCTGTTATGGCAACCGTTTTCTTTTCGTCATAAATTGTGCCTTTTGAAAGTTGTAATTTTACTCCATTTTCTTCATATCTAAATTCGTATAAATTAGAATTTGATACTTCATTTATTAAAATTTTAATATCCTTAATGTCCATTTTTTCCCCTTTACTTGCTATATTTTCTTACAGCTAAAGTTGCGTTATGTCCACCAAAACCTAATGAGTTACTAAGTGCAAAATCAACATTTGTTTCAACGCCCTGTCCCATTACATAATCAAGGTCTAACTCCTCATCCGGCTCTGTTAAACCAACTGTCTCATGTATATAACCTTCGTTAATACTCTTTACACATGTAATAAATTCAACACCACCTGCGGCACCTAGCAAATGTCCAATCATTGATTTAGTTGAATTTACTTTTACATTCTTTGCTGCCTCTTTAAGTGCAAGTTTAATGGCTCTTGTTTCAAATAAATCATTGTGATGTGTACTTGTTCCATGAGCGTTAATGTAATCAACGTCTTCCGGCTTTGCCCCTGCTTCTTTTATGGCAAGTTCCATTGCTTTTGCTGCTCCACTTCCATCTTCAGCAGGTGATGTAATATGGTAAGCATCACAGGTTGCTCCGTAACCTACCACTTCCGCCAAAATATTTGCACCTCTGTCTAAGGCATGTTCCAGTTCTTCAAGAACAACTATTCCTGCACCTTTCCCATTACAAAACCACTACGTTTCTTATCAAATGGAATTGATGCCTGTGTTTTGTCAGTTGTTTTTGTTAATGCTGTAAGACTTGTAAAACCTGCAACCCCTAAAGGTGTAATTGAACTTTCTGTTCCCCCTGCTATCATACGTCGGCTTCGCCACACTGAATTGATCTGTACGCCTCGCCAATTGAATGTGTTCCTGTTGCACAGGCAGTTACCACATTAATACATTTTCCTTTTGCTCCAAAGGCGATTGCCACGTTACCTGCTGCCATGTTTGTAATCATCATTGGCACAAGTAATGGTTTAACTCTGCCAGGTCCTTTTTCCAGAAGCTTTTTGTTTTCTTCTTCCATATCCTTCATGCCACCAACACCTGAGCCAACACTTACTCCCACTTTGTAAGGGTCTTCTTTTGTCAAATCAAGCCCTGACTGTTCAAGTGCCTCCTTTGCTGCACACACAGCATACTGTGAAAATGGTGACATTCTCTTTGCCGCCTTAAATTCCATTCTTTCTTTTGCCACAAAGTCTTTAACTTCTGCTGCTAATTTTACAGAATAATCTGTTGTGTCGAATTTGGTAATTTCGTCAATTCCAACTTTTCCTGCTTTAATTCCCTGCCAAAATTCATCTACACTATTTCCAATTGGTGTTATTGCACCCATACCTGTTACTACAACTCTTCTCATATGACACCTCGCTACATTACCATTCCACCATCAATGTGAAATACCTGTCCTGTTATATAATTACTTTTTTCACCTGCTAAAAATGCCACCAACTCGGCAACTTCCTCAGGCCTTCCAAATCTGTTAAGGGGAATTTGTGAAACTGCCTGCTCTTTTACCTTGTCAGATAATTTTGCAGTCATGTCTGTTTCAATAAATCCCGGTGCAATTGCATTTACATTAATATTTCTTGATGACAATTCTCTTGCCATTGATTTTGTAATTCCAATTACTCCTGCTTTCGCCGCTGAATAATTAACCTGCCCGGCATTACCTGCAACTCCTGAAACTGAAGTCATGTTAATGATTTTTCCATGTCTTTGTTTCATCATTATTCTTGAAGCAAATTTAATGCAGTTAAATGTTCCTTTTAAATTAGTATTAATTACAGCGTCGAAGTCTTCTTCTTTCATCGCCATACACAAACCATCTCTTGTAATACCTGCATTGTTTACTAAAATATCAATGGAACCAAATCTGTCTTTTACTTCATTAGTAAATTCACTGCATTTATTAAAATCTGAAATGTCGCACTGCATGGCTGTTGCCTTGCCACCTGCATTTTCAATTTCTTTTACTACTGTTTCTGCTTTTTCTCTGGAGCCTGCGTAGTTTACAATTACTGTGGCACCAAGTGAAGCTAGTTTTTTGCAATGGCAGCTCCTATGCCTCTTGAAGCTCCTGTTACAATTGCTACTTTATTTTCCATAAAAAACCTCTGTTCCAGATAATCAAAATGTACACTCTCTTTCCCCTGCACATATGCAATATGCATTCACGAAAGCACGCTCCCGCTGCCTTAAGCTCGTAGCGGTTCTACAAAGCCGACTTCGCTGC